>Ga0160429_1000062_pt1 | contig 142082 bp, 137 predicted proteins | sample SolpanmetagenomR_FD_108199 | JGI IMG/M metagenome (GOLD analysis project Ga0160429, IMG submission 108199) | Solar panel surface microbial communities from Lawrence Berkeley National Laboratory, California, USA - R | ecosystem: Engineered > Built environment > Solar panel > Unclassified ...
CTTTCTCGAACGCTTTGCAGGAAGTGACCAGCTGGAAGATTCGTCGCTGTCGGCACTCCTGGGGTTGACGCGCAGTCTGAATGATCGCTCGGAGTCTTGCAAACACATGTGGACTCCTGCGAAGTTGAAGAGCATGAATAGCTGGCAGCAGCAAGATGCGCAGGAGTACTTCTCAAAGGTGATGGATCAGCTGGAGAACGATGTGAAGGAGCTATGGAAAGAGGAGCCAGCACCAAGTGATTCAGGTCTTTCTCGTCTACCAATTCTCCATCTACCCAAGCTGTCGACTGATCACAAACTACCACAATCATTACCTTCGAGACACAATACCGTAGACAATCCAGTCGACGGTCTCCTTGCACAGCGTGTTGGCTGTCTGCAATGTGGCTATGCAGAAGGCATTTCCCTCATACCCTTCAACTGCCTCACTCTTCCCTTGGGCAAGAATCCTACCTGCGACATCCGCGACTGCCTCGATTCCTATACCGATCTAGAATTGATCGAAGGCGTGGAATGCGGTAAATGCACACTGATTCGCGCCGCTAAGCAGCTTCAACAACTCCTCTCGGCCTTACCAAACACTACCTCCGCACCATCTCCATGCGACTCCACCAGCGACACAAAGCGTACAGCCTATAATAATCGTCTTCAAGCAGTCACCAGCGCTCTCGAAACTTCATCCTTCAGCGACGCTACACTCTCCAAAGCCTGCCAGATTCCACCTAAACTACGTGTTACCAGCACAAAAACGCGGCAAGCCGTTGTGATGCGACAACCCAAGTGTCTCGTACTGCATGTAAATCGCAGCATGTTCGATGAGTACACAGGTGACTTGCTAAAGAACTACGCAAGTGTAACTTTCCCCCCACAATTCGACCTCGGCGAGTGGTGTGGTGGGAACAGCAGTGCGAGCAGTGATGAGCCACGAAAAGATGAAGATGAACAGAGCAAACAGCCCGACATTGAACCCGAGACATGGCAGATGGATCCCTCTAAAAGCATGCTCTCCACATTCTCAGCCACAGCCACCTGTAACTCACCCTACCGTCTACAAGCGCTGATAACGCACCAAGGACGACATGAGAACGGGCACTACATCTGCTACCGTAAATTACCGCGAGCATCCAATCTCACTTCTCCCGAGCAGCAGGAGCAATGGTTCCGTCTTAGTGATGAACAAGTATGGGACGTCAGTGAAGAGGAAGTATTAGCGCAGGGTGGTGTGTTTATGCTGTTCTATGAGCGAGTTGGTAACAGAGGGAGGAAAGCAAGAGCGGCAGTGGAGGGGGAAAGAGGTGAAGAGGAAGCTGAGGGGCTGATTAGGAGGGATAGTGGTACTGGTACGGGGAGTGAAGAGGATGCTAAGAATCGAAATACTGTGCTCGAGGCAGTAGCTGCATCTGCAGATGCGAAAGCAGCAGTGAGAGCGGCACCCATAAACGGGGATGAGATATCCACCTCGCTCGCAAACCTGGTGATTGAAGACGGCAAAGGTGGTCAGAGCAGAGTCAATGACGAGACTGAAGTCGATTGAGCTCATGGTCTCATTAATAGTCGAATGTACCTACAAATACTCTTCGATACGCTCTGAGAAGTATAGTAATGCGTAATATACCCTCCTTCACTTTCCTCTTAGATAGTCACAAACATATGTGCTGGGTATCCTTTATCCTCTCATCCAGCCTCCCTTTTCCATGCTTTTACCATAATCTATGATCTTGCCCACTAGATGCATATCTCCTCCTCTTTATCCTCTCGAGAATCTTATCTATAAAACGCCCCTCCAGTACGAACACAGCCTCCGCGCCCACACAGCACATCTCATCGCCCACCCTCAGCAGCATACCAAGCCTCAACAAGCCCTAAAAACACACACTAGTCAGTCACAGTCCCGTCCAATCCAAATCAAATCAAATCCATCAACCCTCTTTCTTCACGCTCTTCCATCACGCACGCGCACAAGACAAAAAAGAATCAAAAATGTTACTTACAATCCAACACACTCTCCCTACTTTCCTCATCCTCACTCGCAAAAATAACCCTGCCACCATCACACAACTCACACACAACACTATACGGCGCCTCCTCGACATCGACCGCCGCCGCAAAAGGGAGGTTGAATGACGTCATGTGATAGCGTTTCGGCGCCGTTTTGTTTCGTTCTTGGATTGTCATTGCGCTGAGGATGAGGGTGTGGGAGGTGTCGAGTTCGATCCAGCGGCGTTTCCATAGCTGTGCGCGTTAGCTTTTGGATCTGGGGGGGCATGGGGTGGGATGTAGGGATGGAAATAAGGAGAAAGTAGGATAGTAGAGGAGACATACCAGACTATCAGGCAACTGCACATTCAACTCCCCAATGACCATCGGGCCCTGCTGTTGTTGATGTTGTATAGGTCGCTTCGGTCTCATCTCATGCACAGACGCCGCCGCAGCATGCACGCCCGGCGGCATCTTTGCGACATTCGGCGGATCCTGGTCACACTGTTCCCCCAATCGCGTCAAACTCGCCCTGGAAGTCGTTGACAAGCCCGACATGCGCTTAATCGTCCGCATAGCCCACGACCCTCTTTTGCTCTTCTTCTCGCTCTCGTTGTCTGTTGATGGCGCTATGCTGATTTGTGAGGAGCGACGACGATGACCGAAACCGCCGAGGTGTGATGATTGGATGGAATTGCGTCTGCTGTAGTCAGCTCCGTTTCCGACGCTATCACGGTTACTGTTGTGATTGTTGAGCTGATGAGATTGGAATGAGGAGATTGAGGCGCGTGGGTTATCATAGTTGTTGCCTGATGAGTGATAGCTGGGTTTTATGGGAGAAGTATCCTGCATCATCAGATCGTTAGTCGACTGCGGACGACCGCGATTGTTCGAAAAACGGTTACGGCTGAATGAAGAAAGCGTGCGTTTCACTGGGGAGGTTTCCAGAAAGCGAGAGCTGAGTGTTAGTGTATTGCTTCGGCCCTTGTCGGGTTGTTTTGGTGATATTGAACTGGGTTCCGTGGGGCGGCGCGAGTTGGGATGGATGTCCGGAAGGCGAGAATTGCCACGGGGATTATGACTGGTCTTTTCTGGTAAGGTCATCGTTGTTGATACGTGGCTGGCCGTGGGAGAGAGGTTGAGAAATGTACCGAAGGCAAATTCTTCTGAATCTTGTGTTGTTTGTGAGATGGATAGCTGTGACAATTCCTTACCCTTTCGGGTACGTGGTCTTTCGTAGACAATTGGTGTTGCCTGTCCACTACTTTCTCCGTCGCCTTCATCGACACGACTCAATCTGACCGTGCTTGGATCTGGACTAGGTAAAGGACTTGAAGCTTCATGGACAGTAGCCAAGGCTCGTGGAAATGGGTAGCCAGCCAAGATGGAGTCAACCGGTGATGACTTTACTTCGTTGACTGTGTTGGTTGGACTGGCAACACTTGATAATGGGAGTGGAGGACTCGGTAGCGAATTCATCAGGTCCTGGGCAACAGGTGGCGAAAGTGGCAAGGTTGATACTCTCCTCGCTTCATGCACAGTAGCATGCCGAAGCTCTTCCAGCAGCGATTCGCTAGGCGAGGGGCCTTCGTACGCGCCGTCGCTTCCAGGGGTCAGGCCTTCGCTAGTACGGCGTGACAGGACTCTTGGACTCGAACGGCGAGAGCCGAGACCTCGCCGGTCAGACGCCAGTCTGTCGACGGACAGATGTCGTGGTCTGTCGTTGGGTTCGTTCTCGAACCCCCTCTGATGCATGGTCTGACCATGTTCATTCTTGGTCACGGGCGCCGTACTCTCTTCGAGGCTTTGGATAGTCAAAGGTGAACGCGCAGGTAATATTGGCAAGCTGAGCTCTTCGTCGACGTTGCCATCATCCTTCGACCCAAAGTTTGTCGTTGGCTTCTCCTGGCCTCGGGCCATGGGATCAAGAGTCCCATCCGCTAACAGAGTTGATTCGTCTTCTCGATCTCCAACACCGTTTGTGTCTTCCATAGCACGAAGAATACCTGGCTGTTCCTGATGCTCCGCTGTCTCCAAAGGTGTTTGTAATGACACTTGGAAATGCGAGTCCTGTGTCGTACGTCTGGAAAGCCCTTGCCTCCGCATAGCCAATGCCTTCATAAGTCGTTGTTTCTCAGGTGTCAACATTGTTCTGTTGTCGTACGACGTATAGCTCTGCCGTCCATTTGGCAGCTCCGGACGTAAGACCTCATGGGATTTGCTAGGAGAAGGCGCTTTAGTCTCGACCTGATTGTCCACTTGTTCAGACACCGCTCGTTTCGAGTCTATCTTTGTCGAACGTGTTCTTGAGGTTTTACTATTCTCCCTTGATGGTCGTACGATTTCCACTTTGCTCTGATCATTTTTCTTCTCGTTTTGCTTCAGAGACTCCTGGGCCAATGCATCCTCCGTCTGGCGCAATACGAGCATCTCAGAAGTTGCATTCTTCTGCCTCCACTCCTCGATAGCAGAATTACTGCGCCCATGGCCACGTACACCCTTTGCGATATCCCCATCCTTCGACGTCTTACTATTATTCCGTGATGCACCAATTCGCATACCAGCAGGCAGCTTCTGGCGCACCTGCGACGCTTCCCTGGTCTTCTGCACCTTCTCGTCTGTTGCAGGCTTGGCTGTATGTTTGACCTTGGGCGCGAGCATGCCATATGCATAATCAATCATATCTAGATCATCATAGTTCGATAAAGAAAGCATTCCCTGACTCTTCATGCTACCACGCTCGGAGCTAGGTTTCGACTTGAATGTAGGACGTTCAGGAGACCGAACGGGCGACAATTGTGCCAAGTATGGGTCGAGTATGATGCCACGTCCGCTCGCTGCGGAGCTGGATAGTCTTGTGGAATCGGTCGAGCCATTACGGAGGTCAGAGTGGTGCGTATGTGTTTGTTGTGACTTTTCTGCTCGTAGCCTGGCGAGAATGTTCATGACTTCTGGATTTACGCTTTGCGCTTCATCTTCTTCCTTCTTTCTCGCTGCAGCTTTGGCCTGACCATGCTGTATTTGTAGAGGCGCCGATTCTGCCGGTGTGACTGCTCCTTCCGGCGCGAGATCAAGCGCGCCATCGACGGCGCTTTGGTTGATGTGTTCAGGAATAGTAGCGCTGAGTACGGCGTCATGAGGAGATAGTCGGTCGAGGATGAGCTGAAGGTGTACAGTGGTACGGGCTGGCAATTCTTAGCCTACGCATCGAAACCCATCGAGTAAGAAACCTCCTACCTTGCAACAAACGAGAAGTGCCGATGGGTGAATACATCAGGAACAGCTTCTTCTGCCGAACATGTAGATAGCCATAGAGCGGAGACTGCTTGGTGTACGCTGCGACCGCATCTTGCAACTTTGTCAATCCTTGCGCCCCACTGGCAAGTATATCGAGTGCGTCTCTCGAAGAATAATGTAACAATAACCTGCGCGAACAATCATGTCAGCGCTCTTCCCAATTACCCGAGTACATCGAGTACTACTCGATCGCATTGACTGACCAGCCTCCTTCTTGCGCTTCTACTGCTTGATATGCCTTTTCAAGCTCTGGCGAATCCAACCCAGCAAGTGACATGATAGATGTTGGGATCTGCCCGATTGGCTGTGGAGACTGTAAAGCCGGCGCGGCTGGTATGAATTACGAGGTATCATAGGACTTGGAGGACGCCAGATGCGTGCATATCGTGGTGAGGTGGTAATATTTCGGAGCGGCGGGAACGGGAGGTATGGATCCTTCAAGCGAGAGGACAAAGGATGAAATGAAGCAAAGTCGAGACGAGCCCGGATAATGATTGACTAAGAAGAAGCACGGACAGGCAAGCCTTAGTAAGTGGGGCTAAACTTAGTGCGCAGTAAGGTTTCGGTACTCGATCGAGCTATGACCGCAATACAACCACACTCCGTATCAGCTTTGTTTCACTCTTTAATCTTGTTTCAGATCCCGCGACAACGATGACTTTACCACCGGTGAACTCAATCACGAGTCTACCGACCCAAGAACGCGCAGCTATCCTGGACCTTCTCTTCGAACCAAGCGTGCCTCTACATACACTATCAGTAGACTTACTTCACACCCAATCTTTCGAGTCTTACAATGACTTAATAGCCAGTATTGGTGTCCAGTTGACAGACCTGTTGGAGTCATCCTCGTCCAGTGATACACAATGGTTAGACTCGATTCTTGGTGCTCACCCCCGATTAGGCGACAAAAAGGTAGACAGTGCTCAGAGTCGTGCCGAGCAAGCGCAGCTGAACACTGGTGGTGACAACGAGGCTGCTCAGTTGAAGCAGCTGAATGAAGACTATGAAACTAAATATCCTGGCCTCCGTTACGTGTATGTCTGTTCCTATGCCTGAATGTCTTTGGCGCCTTGGTGGAGCTTATTTATGCTTGCAGGGTGTTTGTGAATGGAAGACCTCGACCAGTGATCATGGAGGATATGCGCAAACGTATGGCACGAGGTGACATCGATGCCGAGAGGGGAGATGCAATCAAGGTCAGGCCGACATGGTGAACCTCATAGGTTGCTGTACTGATTCGTTGTGCTTAGGCCATGTGCGACATCGCTGCAGATCGAGCAAGGAAGCTGCTTGGTCCAGCTCCGTGAGAACGATCGCAGAAAATGATATACTGCCACTTCAGGTCAACCCAACTTCTGCCAGCTTCTCCTCTACTCGGTCTAATACGTTCTCCATCAGTGCGACGTCTAGTTGTGCAACTGCAATGTCTTGCTCGTCCATGTTGCGCGACATAGGACCTGAACTGATACTAGTGCTAATCTGCTTGATCATGTCCCGGAATGGCAGCAGATGATTCTTGCTCACGTTATGTTGTTCATGAAACTTCATCATTCCAAGTCGATCGCGCAAGATTGGTGACATGAAGAGGAATAGGTAGAGATTCAAAGCGGCAAGGTTGAAGCTCAGGTTTGCATTAAATGTCATCCACATCTCCGCTTCACTCTCTTCGTATGCGGTATGCCGCTGATCTGGAAACATCCACTCGGAGATGGCTTCGAGTGCGGAGGATGTCGCAAATATGTTGCTAGTAGTCTCACTTGATGCTGGCATTTGGGAAATGGTCCTCATTATCTCCGTCTTGAACCATTCCACAGCGCTAGCTTTGAGATTCTCGTATGGGCAGTGTTCCAGCGTGTCGCGAATGAATGTGAGGCGTATGTGATCTGACGGATTCGAATGCAGAAGTGTTGAGGTGATATAGTGTGCCACATATCGTAGCTCCGGCGAGGGTGTGTTAGCGGATAGCAAAGACGTGACCTGCAGGTATGATGTGAAGGCTTCGTCTGTTTCCGTGGTGCCAACGCGGTTGTTGACAACAGCCAACAAGGCAAGCGCAAGAGCCGCATCTATTGTGCTTGGTGGTTCGCTACCAGCGCATCCTAGACCACCAAGAGCTTCCACACCAATGAACTTCGAAAGTAATGTGCTTTGGACCTCAAAGATTGGAAGTTTATCCAGTTGTGTCTGTTCTCCAGCCAATAGTCTTTGGACAAACAGACTTGCTAGTAAGAAGAGACTGCCTTGGGCTGACAACGGTATATCGTTCGCAGACTGGGGAGGATCTTCCTCTTCGGCACGAGTGTCAATGATAGCTTCTGATTCATGCAAAATTGCATCCAGCAAGACGTCAGCATCGAGCTTGAGCTCTTCTGCAAGCTGCAAAGTGGCTTTTACTGCTTGAGCTCGTTGCGAATGTGCTCCCCCGTCCGTAAATCTCGCTATAGCTGATACTCTGCCTGGAACCACTTTTGTCGGTACCAAATGCTCGAAAGCCCTAGAACTCCAAGCAAATGCAGCTTCTCCGAATCCGTCAGATATCATCAACACATAAAGCTCAGATACGTGTGTCAAGAACGACTGGAACAAGCGCATTTGCATAGCATTCTCTTCAGGACTCGCGTGTTGACTGCCGAGCGCTGTCCGTAAAGCTTTGGTGAATGTGATAATATCCTCATAAATGACCTCACATGCAGCGCCTGCATTCGAGAAAGCAGCAAGTACGGCCTGCAACGTAGTCGAGAGAAATCTGCTAGGAGTTTTCGTGTTGAGTCTAGCATGGAGTCCAGGCAACATGGACAGAAGAGCCTTCATTTGCATAATGGACAACACTTCCTCGCCCTTTTCTTGCTGCTTGCTCGTGCTCGGGTCTTCACCATTCTCGTCCCCACTTGCTTCCTCATCTCCAAAGTCGAGCAGCCTCAAAGCTTCCGTCACCTTGAGAACAACTTCTCTTGGGTTTCCCAGCTTTACTACCACGTCAAGTGCTGTTTGTGATTCAGGCAGAAGTGGTAGTAACGTGTTGATTAGATCCCAGCCGATATTCCGGGTCACTTCTTCGTCCTGTAGCACGGTTACAAGGGTTGGCAGGGTCTGTTTAGTCAAGTTATATTCGACGATGGTCAGGTATGTCATATAGTCTGTGGCTGGAGGCCGAGCCTGTAGAATTGATTCTGATGACATTGTCACCTAGACGCTGGTGATTTCCTAACTCACGCGGTGTATTTTTCGAAAGAACGAAACAATGTCAACTGTTCAGGTTTCGACGGGGTATTCACAAGTGTGCCTATGCTTCGACAGGTGGATAAGATCCAGTATCTTGAGGTATGGGAAGTGCACACATCGGATGATCGGAAGAACGACGCCAGAATGAACACCTTTATATTTACAGTTTTACACTATATTCTGGGTTTAAACTTGCTTAACATGATGTTTCAGCTTCACGCCAAGACTTGAAACGTCCTCGGCGGTCTCTGCTGAAGATCGAGCTATATACCGGAATTCACTTGCACATACTTGTAGTCCCTCTCTAGTCCTCTCTAACCCATGCTAGGTAGACATCTGCCTCTTCCCCTTGTCCTTTTCCTTCGGCTTCGAACGTATGACTCTCAAGATTCCACCAAGTGCTATGTGCACATCTCCCTACCACATATCAGCTTCTGCTGTATTCTCGCCGTCTTCGGCAAAGACTGCAGCCATGTGAGCGGTGATAAGCTCCGCCCTGTCAAATGTCTGAATGTCTATGATCTATCACATTCGAGCATCTGAGACAACTCAATCTTCTCTTTATCTCAAGCTTGATCGATCACGTAATAACAATGATATGACCAGTCTGAGGATTGGCCTTGCCACCGAAGTCGGTAGGGTATGCAACTAGCACCGAGGCGAACATCTTCTCCAGTAGTCAAGGCCAGTACCATATTATCGAGAAGGCGCCATGTACCGACGTACCGAGTCCATACTCTGCGTATGTTTTGCTGCACGCTGCATAGTCCAGTGATTCTACGTCATTATTTGTTCAGACACCACTTTGACTCATTCCATGTTGTGTCGGCGTGCTCATGCCCACTGTGCCGCTTCCACTCATAGTCCCGTTTATAGTTGCGTCCCCACCACTTTGACTTAAGCCAGTCCTCTTCTTCTCTTTCTTCGCCCACCTCAATCCGCAGGCATTACACAATGTCTTCGGACCTGTCGGACCTTTCCTCCACTCAGGGCTGTCCAGTGTGCCACAGTCCGTGCATACGTACTCATCCGCCACTTTCATTTTCTTCTTCTTGTCGCGATCCAGTGCGGACAAACCACCAGTAAGGCCTGACTGAGATAGCACACGCCCGTCCTTGTCATGGCTTACTGTTATTCCAGCATCTCCACGAACACAGAGTGTGGGCGAAAGAGCTCCTGTAGATACGCCATTACTGAATTCTCCATCTCGGTGACGGAGACCTGTAAGCATTTCAATAGTTTCGAGATGAGATACACCTTCATAGCGTGCCATTTTGTCGTGCATACTATCTGGTCGCGAAGCAGCTAAAGCTTCTGACAGATTCTGCTGGGTTAGTGGTTGATTAGAAAGGACGGGTTTTGCAGGTGGTGGCATGGCAGGATTATATGGGATGGAGTGGGTTCGAGAGTTCGAGGTAGTGAATGAATCAGCAGTACTGTCTTGAGAGTCGGAAGGCCTGAGCGTCGGTATCTGTGGAGCGGATATGGATGTCCCTGCTGTTGCGTTGGCAGGACCCGGACCTGCAAGGTCTTCCTTTTCTTCTCTCTTGAGCTCTGCGATACGTTTGCGGAGGCGCTCATTCTCCATCTTGTGCTCAAGGAAAGAGTCAAGAAGCGAGGCATTCTTGGTGGGATAGAGTCGCGACATCATAAAAAAGCCGCGACATGTGTTTGTCGGCGTGGCATTGGCGCCTGGGCCGCCAATATCACTAACTAAATGTGGATGACCATGAGCTTCAAAAATGATGTAGGTGTTGTCAGGTTTTCGAAAGCGGTAGAAAAAGCGTAACGGATTCCCTGTAGAGATACTCTCATTGAACTCTCGAATGAAAATGGCAGCATCATCTGGGTGAAGGTGTTCGAATATGAGGCTTCCAGTAAGGGATTCAGGCTCGTGTCCGGTGAGCATCTTTGTTGAGGGAGAGGAGTATAATATGCGGCCATCGGCACTTAGGATATGGAGGAAGTCTTTAAGCTCTTCAATAACACGCTGCGACCAGTTCCGACGCTTGGTGAATTCTGTCAAATGACTGCCGGTCGAGGAAGCTAGTTGCATGCCATAGCTTGTGGGTAAGGGACCTGCCCCAATGATTGTGCTACCTTGCATCCTAACATCCGCCCCTTCGTCGTCCTCCATGTTCTCATCTGGTCTTTCTCCTTGTTGCTGGCCATGCCGTTGATCCTGCTGCACTGGTGAGTTCTCTTGTGAGTGCTGTTGATGTTGATGTTGTTGGTGCTGTTGTGGGTACTGTTGCTGGTGTTGTTGTTGCTGCTGTTGCTGTTGGTGTTGTTGTTGTAATTGCTGAATCATATGCATATTATTGTTATTATGGTTGTTGCTGGACATAGAGGCCATGTCCATGTCGTAGTTTTGATAGTGCATCTGATACATATAAGCGTCTCCTACATCGTACTGGCCTGAACCGTCCAGTGGATACATCTAGCGATGAGCGCAAACTAAATGTCAGCACTGGGCAACGAAAACGCCAAAGAGACATACGGCGCTGAAACCGATGATCGAATCGAGCGCTCGAGACTGCCACTGGCTCATTTACTCACCTCCATCGTTGGCGCGAAACCCCACTGCAAGGGATGAGCGCAATGACTCCGACGGTTCAAGTGTCTTCTTGGAACTTGGGAAGAGCCTCCAGAAGATGTGATTGATGGATCGTCCGATGCTCCGAAGGGTTTCGCAGAGACAGATCGAGTTGCTCGTACGGGAATACAGCCGTTCAGCCGTTAAGCCCTTCTAGCTTGGCTATGAATCTTCGATGCAACTTCGTCTCATGTAATATTATGCAATATGCAGTCTACCTACTATGCAGTCTATATGCGGCCCTCTAGTGTAGCCCCTTGGTCCGTACTCGCCTGACTTTACCAAGCCAACTGTACGAATCCAGCACGTTCAAGGCCCTCCTTCCCTAAATCTGACCACGCTGTGTTCGACTCTACATTCTACAAGCCCTTGATATGGTCCTTCTCTGCTTGTTGAGGTAGAGTGTCACACTTCTCCTTGAAAAGCTTCTCTGCACCTTGCCACACAGGGTGGCTTTCCCAATTCTTCAGTTCCTTGAGGTATGGCAGCAGATCGTTCGAAAACGCCTCACTGGCCTCGCGAGGCAGCAGTGTTGGGAGATGATCAATTGAGATGACGCTCAATGGAGGCTCGTTGGCGACTTCTACCGGTACTGTGGGATGACTGAAGGTTGTGTTGATCTTGTAGATTGGAATAGGGTCTGTGTAGATGCAATTAGCTTGACTGGAAAAATGTCTGAGCGTTGCTGTACATACTATGAGGATTCGTGGTGTCACAAGACACGTCACAGACGACTGACAGCTTACGGTTCGAGCCATTCAAGCTCTCCATATCGATGAAAGGAGGAATCTTCGCCGACAGATATATGCAGTTGACGAAGCTGTGATACGTTAGATGTGCGCGTTAAGCTGTACCTTCCCAGCACTGTACTCACATATCACTTTCAATGATCTCGGCATACGGACCAGGCTTTGCACCAGTCTCAGCCATATCCCACTGCATCAATGTTAGTGTTAGCCTCTGTGTCTTTACTGAAGGTCATCATACCTTAATGATGTTCTGGTCCGGCAATCCAATTTTCTGGAATAGCTCCACTGCACCTCTACCACATCTTCCAAGTGCACCTGTTCGAACTTAGAGTTTGCTAGAACATCGAATCTGCTCTAGACATACCAATAACCAATGCTCTCGGTGTCCTACCAGTCTTCTTCTCACCCTGTGCTAGTTCCTCCTTGATCTTCTTGATCAGCGCAGCCTCGTTGTCGTAAGGCTTGACTCCAGGCATCTGATCAGAGGTCCCCGTCTGCAACTGGTGGTTCCAGGCTTGCACAGCAAGCGCTGCGCCCGTAAAGCCAGCATGATAACCAAACGCAGCTACACGTCTTCCCTTCTCCGCCAGAAACTCCAGATCAAGGAGCGTTCCTTGTCCATTGGGGAATCTTGATAAAACTTGCTCCCATCCACCTTGGTTCTTGTAACAATGTGCAAACTGTACGTGTGTGTGCTTGAGAGGGAATGTGTCATTTTCAGGAAGCTCTTTTAAGCCAATAATGATGTGCTCCTTAGGTGCCTCTGGCCACGAGCCTTCGGGCACGAGTGTGGCGCCGACCTTCTCAAAGTCGGAATCTTCGAAGATACGGACTGGGCTGCGCTCCACGTTGACAGTGTATCCAGCATCGATGAGAGCCTTTGCGGTTGTGGGAGTGAGGGCAGAGCGGTGTTCGAGAGGTTTGGTCTCAGACCTGAGATGTAATGTTGTGGCACCCATGTTTAGCTTTTCTGTTTGTGAGGGTGTGGTAGTAAAAGCTTGCTACTTGTATGACCAATCTTCTTAGCGTCACTATGACAAAAAGTGAGGCCAATGGAGGTCGGCCGAAAACGGAAACATGATGATGCCCGTTTCAAAATTGAGCGCCCAGCAGTCACCTTCACAACCCAGGATATAGCTGAATTCGTACTTTAATGGGCACCCATCCTAGGCCTACCTTATTAAGAGTGTAACAGGGTGGAGGGGGTCTAGCTAACACTAAAGTACTCCAGCACTCCTCCCACTAGCGGTATCAAATTGAACAACAAAATCCGCGCTGGGGTAGGTAGGCGAAACGGCAATCGCGCCAAGAATTTTTGCGCGCGTGCATGAAACGGCAGGGCAAAAGGTGCGCTGTGAAGAGTGCCCGTAGACCTTCTAGATTTTATGAATATATTAAATCACAGATATCGTTTGAGTAAGAGCCTGGGGTATTAGAGAAGGGCATAAGGTGAGTAGCCTGAAGAAAGTTAGGGTACCCCTCACAGCAGTCCTGGTCCACGAATTCTGACGACGACGTGTCGTCACTTCTTCTTAGTTCAAGCAAACTCATCAACAACTTTCTATCTCTCATCGTTGACACGGGATTGCATTGCCTGTTTTCTTGTGACAGTACTGTAGCCTGGGACGTTACATATATGCTCTGATTGTCCTGCGGCGAAATGTGGGTTCATCTCCAATATGAATCCGACTAAGCGTATCGCTAACAGGCTTTCAGGTGTAAGTGTATCACGACGTCTATGATTTGCATCCCACTGAAACGAGGCAGCGGTCATCGACAAGCTGTCCATTTTGGGCATTCGCTCATTCGACAACACCCGTAGTGAGACCATTCAGTTCTATGCTCCACTAACCTTGATTGTTGGCACGAATGGTTCTGGAAAGACTGTAAGCTAGACAGCTCCAATATCGAGCGCAGACTGACACTTTCTAGACCATCATTGAATGTCTCAAGTATGCAACTACTGGTGATCAGCCCCCAAACAGCAAGGGTGGAGCTTTCATCCATGATCCGAAGGTACGCTGATAGGTCTCAACTGCCCAAGCTCGGTACTAAAAAGTCATAGCTTGCTGGAGAGAAGGAGGTCTTAGCTCAAGTTAAGCTGTCTTTCAAAAGCACATCTGGTGCCAAGATGGTAGCTACGCGCAGTTTGCAGCTTACAATGAAGAAGACGACGCGATCCATGAAAACTCTAGAAGGCCAACTTTTGATGATCAGGAACGGTGAGCGAGTATCGCTTTCTACTCGTGTTGCCGAGCTGGATACAATGTTACCACAGTACCTTGGAGTTTCAAAGGCTGTCCTTGACAATGTTATCTTTTGTCACCAGGACGAAAGTTTGTGGCCTCTCAGTGAACCAAGCACCTTGAAGAAGAAGTTCGACGAGATATTTGAAGCTCTCAAATATACCAAGGCAATCGACAACATCAAAGTCTTGCGCAAGAAGCAGGTCGAGGAGCTGGGCAAGCTCAAGATTATCGAGGCTCATGCAAAGGATGACAAGGATAAGGGAGAACGTGCCGAAAAACGCTCTCACGCACTGGCTGACGAGATCGAAGTTCTCAAAACCAAGATCAAAGATCTTAATCGCCAAACGAATGAAGCTCAAGAAAAGACCAATGAAGCTTACAAGAAAGCAACAGAGTTCCACGCAATCATGGCTACACTTGACACAAAGCGTTTGGCGGCAGGCTTCAAGCAGAGTGCTATCGACGACTTTGAGGCAAGAGGTAGAGATTTTATAATGCGTGAATCAGACGCCCAACTAAAGACCATGCTCGACCAATACGAAGAAAAGGCACAATCCTATGACAACGATCTCAATGCTCAAATGGCCAAATATACCGAGCTTGGAAATCAGCTGCAGACTGTGGAAAGACAGATTGGGCATAAGCAGACTGAACAGGGCAAGTACCAAGCCGACAAAGACGAGTTTGGACGTCAGCAAAGTCAGCGCGAAAAACAGGTCAAAGAAGCAGCTCGGCGACACAACATACGTGGCTTCGATCACGAACTTGCCAGCGAAGAAGTCCAGGACTTCATGGAGCGCCTGAACAAAATGAAACGGGACCAGATTGCTACACGCGATCGTGCTATGGACGAAAACAACCAACAGTATAAGGCAGCTCAGGAAGAGGTCAATGCCCTGAACCAAAAGAAGAGTGCTCAAAGTGCTGCAAAAGAGAATGCACGTGGGAACATGAAGCGCATCGACCAGAAGACATCAACTCTGCAGAATACTCTCGACCGTATCAAGGTGGACGAAGGTGCGAGGGTGGCACTTGAATCTCGTACTAAAGCTATCGAGAAGAGTCTTCAGCAAGCGAGGGCGGAGCTCCAGACCGCCAACCACGATAAGCAAATTCAAGATCTGGCCGCCGAGATTCAAAAACTTGACGTGCAGAGTGCTGCCCTAAGCGATGAACTCGTGCAAGCCACAGACCATGCTGCAGAAACGGCACGAGTTGACAATGTTCGCAAGTCACTGCATGACAACGAGCTTAGTCTTGACACAATGCAGGGAGCTCATAGTGACAGGATCACCAAAACTCTAGGTAATGATTGGGCTGTGGAAACGCTTGATTCAGTTTTCAATAACGTCTTGAAGTCGCAAGATAGTGGTCTCAAAGACGTCGAACAACAACGGGATGGCATGTTTCGAGAGGTTGAAGCTACCGCAACGAAGCGCACTGCCCTCCAAGCTGAACTCAACGCTAAAAGGACGACCGCCGAAGAATGCCAGCAGCAGGTGCGGGATGTTTTGAACGAAGAAGACCTCAACGAGTATGAAACCGTGGTTCGCAACCTCGAGACTAGTCGAGATGTTATGCGAGAAGACTCTGGCAGCTTCGCCGCGTTGGAGAAATACTACCAGGACTGCTTAAAAACAATGACCAACAACAATTGCTGCAGACTGTGCGAGCGGGATTTCAGAACTGACAAGGAGAAAGCTGCTTTCGAAAAAAAGATGTCGAAGTTGATGGCAAAAGCTGCATCAGAAACGGTGGCCGAAGACCTTGCGGCTACAGACGAAGAGCTAAAGGCGCTCAAAGCCGTGCGTTCGAGTTATGATACCTGGAAGCGCCTCACAGAGTCAGAAATACCTGGCATCGAAGTTGAAGTTCGTCGTCTCAATACTGCATACTCTGATCTTACAGCTCGACTTGAGGAGAAAGACGGGGTTGTCGCAGAGCACGTTGCTTCTAAACGCAATGTGGAATCTATCGCCTCAACTGTGCAGCACATCAAAGGCTACGTTGAAGCCATCGTCAGGGCCAAGGAAGAGCTCGCAGAGTTGTCAAGCAAGCAATCTCAATCTGTCGTGCTCAGAGGGCTCCAAGAGATTCTTAACGATCAACGATCAACCAAGCAAGAAAGTGACAAGATCCGAGCTGACATGGGGACTTTGACGTCTGATAGGGATCGTGTTCATCGACATATAGGAAGTCTTGATCTCGAAGCTCTAGAAGTCAAAAGTAAGTTGACTGAGACTGCACACAAGCTGCAAGAAAAGGCGAGTCTTGCCGCACAGATTGAGGACTTGCGGAGTCAAATTAAGGAACAAAAGGATATCGTCGACAAGATCGAGCTGGAAGGGAAAAAGCTTGGTCCTCAGATTGCGCAGGCCCAGGCAAAGCTTGACGATGTGGAGCAACGTGGTGACGACCAACGCAAGCAGCTCGACGAAGAGAGGGCCAAACTTGACAGCAGCATTCGCGATCTCAAGACTGCCGAAGAATGGATCAACAACTATTTGGATCGTGGCGGTGAGCAACGTCTTGCTCGTTCACAGCGCGACTTAGAGGCTCTTCAAGAAGAACAGGGCCTCATCAGCTCCGACAGAGTCGCCATGGCGAGCAGCATAAACCAATTGAGAGACCAGAAGTCCAACCATATCAACAACAAAGACAAGATCGACCAGAATATCCGCTACCGAAGTGCTAAACGTGACCTCGTCACTGTTCAAGCTGAAATCACCGACCTCGAGTCGCACGATGCAGAATCGGACCATCAGAAGTGGTCAGCTGAAGCTGGTAAATGGCAGAACAAGCGCAACGGTCTCAGTTCCGAGCAAGCCAGCGTCATGGGTGAGATCAAGTCCAAAGACAACCAGCTCAAAGAACTCCTTCGTGACTGGAATACCGACTACAAAGACGCGCCTCACAATTTCATTGAAGCAATGGTCAAAGTTACATCTACACAAGCCGTCGTCGAAGACCTAGCTCGTTATGGAGGCGCTCTCGACAAGGCCATCATGAAGTTTCATAGCCTCAAGATGGAGGAAATCAACCGCATCATTGACGAGCTGTGGAAGCGTACGTATAGAGGTACAGATGTTGATACCATCCTTATCCGCTCCGACAATGAAACAGGCAAGGGTACCAAATCCTATAATTATCGCGTCTGCATGCTCAAGCAAGATGCCGAGATGGACATGCGTGGCCGTTGCAGTGCAGGTCAGAAAGTGCTCGCATCAATCATCATCCGCCTTGCTCTTGCCGAATGCTTTGGCGTGGCTTGTGGCCTGATCGCACTCGACGAGCCTACGACGAATCTGGACCGTGACAACATTCGAGCCTTGGCGCAAAGTCTGCATAATATCATCAAGGAAAGGAGGAGACAGAGCAACTTCCAATTGATTGTGATCACCCACGACGAGGAGTTCTTGAGGGAGATGCAGTGCAGCGAGTTCTGTGAGCGATACTACCGTGTCAGCAGAGACGAAAGACAGAAGAGTATCATCGAGAGGCAAGATATTGCATTGGTGATGGAGTAGCAAGTCGTAAGACATGGTTGAATGTGCGAGCATGGTTTGCTGGAAAGTCAGTCTGAGGGTATCGTCGCAACGAAACCTCGGACAATGAACGAAGTGCTACCATTGCTGAACATGCGAACAGACAGGGCGATTGTGATTTTCTTTTCTTGCTTTTATTGCATAGCGAAGGTGGGAAGCAGTGAGAAGCTGCATAATGAATGACCACAACACGACACTTGCAGACGGATAATGTTCGCAATGTAGGCAGGAAAGGCCTGCAAGACTGTACATAATAATGACACTTTATGAAGCAAGTTGCTCCTAATAAATACCTAGGCATCTTCAAATAATACTGCTGGAACACATATGATCAATAGATTGTGCACATTATGCACAACATGAAAAAGTCAGTATCGACGTGAGTATTAGAGTAGGCGAAAAACATGAGTGATAGAGTCTAAGATGAGCTTTTTCCACATATCTTCTTCACTCTTGAATACTGTACAGAAACCTCCTTCTCCCCTTCCATCTCATCTGCAACTTCTCCCTCGCTCTACGCAAAGTTCCTCGACATATCATTCCTGACTCTCTGGTAGTCCAACAATCCCTCAATCCTGCCCACGGCAGATATCGCGATATCCCTATCCCAGATCTTTCTCTTCGCGAAGCTCATAACATCACCACTTGAAATGCCACCAATAACACGCTCAACCTCCTCAGGAGACAGTCTGCGGCCAGTCGTGACAATTTGACGACCAATGTCCTCAGCGACGGCAGTAGTACCGTCGAGGGATAGAAGAATGGAGGCTTTGAGTTGAGCCTTGGCGCGCTCGACTTCGGCTTCTGTGACGTTGTAGGAAAGGCGAGACCATTCGCGGAGAGTGAAGTGGACAAGATCGTCGAGACGGGTGACGACGTCGGTGACGAGGTAGATACCCCACAGACTAACAAGGTTAGCATGTGCTTGTAGAATGTAGAAGGCTAATGCTGAATATTGACGAGAACTTACCCAGTGTCGCTGTAGCTGGTGGAGAAACTCATGTAGCTGTTGGCAAGCTGGAACTCGTGGATGAAAGCGCTGAGCTTGCTACCAAGATACGGTGCGTTGCCCATGGCGCGGTCCCAGTTACCCACAATAGCCTGTGTTACAAGAGCGGTAAAGTAGTCGTCGTCACTCCAGCTGACACCTTCCACGGCAATGGCAATGTTGGCGGTTGACATGGTATCGTCACGAACACGGACTTCAGAACCGATGAAGTCGGGCTTGACCTTTTGTTCGCGAGTAAGAGCTGCAGCGTAGTCGGTTTGAGGCTTTGTAGGAAGCTTGGAGAAGTACTTTTGGGCGAGCTCGACGAGCTGGTCGTGGGGTACACCGCCGGCACCGACAAGGACCATGCGGTCTGCGGTGTAGTTGGTCTTGATGTAATCTGTTAGGTCATCACGGCTGATAGATTCAATGTTCTCCTTAGGTCCAAGGATGGTGCGGCCGAGAGGTTGTTGTTGGAAAGCGGTGGCGTGTAGGTGGTCAAAAACAACTTCCTCGAGCTGCTTGTCGACCTCCTCTTGTTCACGGAGGATAACATCACGTTCACGCTCAATAGCTTGCTGGTCGAGCTTGGAGTTTTGGAGGATATCGGAGAGGATGTCGACGGTCTTGGGAACGTCGGCATTGAATGACTTGGCGTAGTAGACTGTGTTCTCGCGCTACACCGGATGTGAGCAATCGTTCTTGAAGATGTACATTTCCGAGGTGAGAGGTATCGTACCGATGTGTATGCGTTCAAGTGGCCACCCATGTTCTCAATCTCCAACTCCAGTTGGTGCTGTGTTCGTTGTTTTGTACCCTACATCCCGATTAGCCTGCTTTTCCTTCTCTCCCATCTCTTGTCCATCGCACCGACCTTGAAAGCAAGATGTTCCAAAAAGTGAGCTGTGCCATTCGTCCTGTCCGTCTCTGCCCGGCTACCAGCATCAATCCACACACCAACAGTTGAAGTCTGAGCCCAGGGTGAGTGTTCCGTCGCAATCTTATGGCAAGTGTCAGCATTCCTAGCCTCCCATTGAGACAGTCGCAAGATCTTACAGTGAAACCGTTGCTCAATGTGGTGCACTCAGTCTTTGCTCCGTGGCTGACTGGTGTCGCAAAAGATCTCGTCAAGCCATTGTTCATGCCCTGCTTGACCTGCTGGATAGCAGCACGGCTACGCAGACTCCTCTGGAGGTTGAGCGCAAGATTTCTGGAGGCCATGGCTGCGCAAAAGGAGAGTGGTGTAGGGGCTGAATGTTTCGAGGTTGAAGCTTTGGCGAGTGAGGTCCGGTCCGTTGTACTTTCCTGAGCAGGGTTAGGGCGGAAGACAGTTGCTTCTTCATTGGGCGAATGAGCCCTCCGAGGTCCCCGCAATATATCGACTTCAAGCTTGTCTGATCACGAAGATTAGTTGTCGGTCTTGCCATATTCGTCTCGCCTGTATCACATCTTGCATCCTCACAATGGCGTCCGCTCTCCGTCCAGCTATCTTCCGCCAGGCGTGCAATGCGCAGCGTCTCTTCGCCACTTCCGCCTCTCCCGTATCCAATGCCCGTCCCATCCTCACCTCGTTCACCAAGCCCGCTTTCCAACAGAACACCGGCAGAGTAGCTGCTTTCCACGTCACTAGCCGTAGAAACATCTTGCCGCCTCTTCCACAAAGAATCGATGGAACTGGTATGAAGACAGTCGAATAAGAGATGGAGGATACAAGAACTTAGGCTAACCCGTTCTTTAGCCAACGAGGCAGCTCCAGTACCCCAGCCCAATTCTGCACACGGAGGATACCACTGGGCATTTGAGAGGTACGACTTCTGTCGATGGATGATCTTTCTACCTCAAGAAGACAGAGCTAATCCTAAAGGCTAGAATCGTCTCCGTCGCATTGATCCCAGTAACAATCGCTCCATTCGCAGCCGGTTCCATCAACCCCACACTGGACGCAGTCTTCTGTGCCCTCCTTGTCGCTCATTCCCACGTTGGATTCCAGTAGGCCTTCTTGATTATAAACAAGGGTACACAACGCGAATATTGACTCTTCCAGGTCCTGCATCATCGATTACTTCCCCAAGAAGCGTGTACCTAAAACTCGTGTCGCTCTCGAATGGGCACTGCGCTTCGCTACTCTTGGCACATTGATAGGATTATACGAGTTTGAGACGAACGACGTTGGTTTGATTGAAGGTGTGAAGAGAATCTGGAAGGGCTATGTTCCGGTAACAGCACAGACTCCCTTGGGTCCCCTTGACAAGATGCTCTCATGAGCGCGTGTATAGTATACTGATTTGATGAAACTGTATTATGAAAGACCCAAAGTGCTGATTTGCATGAGAAGAGATGTTGCGTGAGACGATTCTGTGATTCCCATCCAGCACCACTTTTATTGTAGCATATTTTTGGACGTCTTTATTTTAGCTACGGATGCCGGAAAAAGCCCTGTGGTCTGGGACTCGTTGAATGAGAAAGTGTATGGGACATTTGCGGAGCACTGCACGCCTACAAGGAAAACAAGAGTGGTTGTAACAGGACTCCAAACGGACCCAAACCATCTCGCTAACAGACGAGTTTGACTTTTCGTAAACGATTCTGCTCCAACAGCTTCATCTCCTCCCCTATTATTCACCAACACGGTCTTAACTAGGTCATCGCGCAAAGGCAGCTTATCTCCCGAATGATCTCTGTGTCCACAATCTCCCCTCGGCCACACTGGTCACAGTGCAAACCGCAATTTCATAACTTGTAAGTGCTCGGTGAGGAAGGTGTCTATTCCGATCGCAAGATTCTTGTTGGGTACGGAGTTGGAAATGGAATTGATGAATGGCCATACGTGCTGGAAAGTTGAGATAGCAGGAGGTAGGATAGAAGGATAAGCTGAAGGTGAATGACTGAATAAAAGAAGGAGGTATACGCAGAGGGTGATTGATGAGACTCTAGCAGGACCCTCGCCGCGTGGGAAAACATTATGTAACGAGTACGGCGATGGTAATGATCAGATCATGAGAAGTCGGACTGTTGAACGGATGCAGTGTTAAGGAAGAGAAAGTCACCAAGGATGATGTTGACAATGGAGTTCCTGTTTCCGCACGTTGGAACTGGGAGCGTACTGCAGGTCGATTCGAAAGGACTAGTAGAACAACAGTTGAGTACAGTCGAGCACGTATTTTGTTTCGGTTGGATTTTTGAAACATTTCTTTTGCTTAAATATTCTCCAATGCTAGAAAGTATTCTGACACACTCTCCGCAACAAGCCCAGCCTCAGCTGCGATCTCTATAGAGTGTCGCTGAGAAGCTTATTCATCCTGGTGAGCTTCGACGCAACACTAAGGTCAATAGTACGGTCGCCAACTTCGACAATGAGTCCACCACGGATATCAGGTTGAATCTATATCACACATGGTGTTAGCAATCTGTTTCCTCCACACCACTTAAATCCATTCTCCAGCAAAATCTGCATACCTTCGTAACAACCTTCAACTTCTTGCCCTGCCCAGCAAACCTGCTCTTCCCAACCGCGCCCTCCAACTGCTTAAGCACCTTCTGATCCAACGGCTGCGCACTCGTCACCTTCAACTCGACCTCGCCTCTGCTCGCACTCATCAGCTCTCCAAACTTGTCAGCAGCGCCCTCCAACTGGTTCAATCTGTTGTTTTCGGCAAGCGTCTCGAGGAAGTTCTTGACGGTGCTACCTTCCTTGCTGGAAGCGTTGATGGAAGCGCTCTTCATCAGTTCGGTGATGATGCCGGATTTGTCGGAGGCGCTGAGGGTGGGTGCCAATAGGATGGAGGAGAGCTTGGCGTCGGATTTGAAGGAGGCGGAGAGGGAGGCCATGGCTTTGGCGGTGGGTTCGAGGGAGGAGGTCTTGACGGCGGCGATGTACTGCAGAGAGGAGGTTGGGCGTTAGTTGGGTATTGAGAGTAGTTGTGATTGGTTATAAATGTCTCTAATTGCTGTTCTCGAGTGTTTTGCCATTTCTTGGTTCCTTTCGGTGTCGTTCTCCTGCTTCGGAGCCTGAACCGTCTGGTCTTGTACACCGCAAGCCGTTCATCCAGTGTTTGTTGCGACTTACCAGAGCGTTGGCATAAGTACCGTCAAGTCCGTAAAGAGCAACTGGGGGCTTGGTGTCAGCGGCAGCTGCGGCGTAGCCACGGGTGGCAGCACGAGGGATGATGGTGGCTCTTTGGCCGGCGCATCGGGCGAGAGCACGCTGGGTGAACATGTTGTGTGGAGTGGAGATGATTGGGATGTCGTCTAGAAAGCAGCACTAGACGTCTCGTCGTCGTTTCAAAGCTTCTTGCCAAGCAAGCTCAATGAAGTCAGGGCTAGGGCTTTAACTAGGCCGGAAATGGCAGCCAAATATTAATAGGTCAAAAGAATTCATGGATGTTTTACAACCCGACATTCTTTAATTCATGTCGAATGAAATACGTGAGTGCTAATGTAGCTTGTGAGCTGTTTCAATGATCTCGTCTCATGCCATCAATCTTAAAGCTCCATTCCCGGAAGCCTTAGCCTCATGACTGTTGCCCAATCCCAACCATAACAATCCCAAAGTCGTAACATGCATACTGTACAAGAGAAAGAAAAGTGATATCAAGAGCTTTGCAGCATACTCTGCACAAGCTCTCCCAACGGTCCCCAATAGTCCTTCCCTGACGCAAGTTGATGCTCATCTACGAACAATACGTAGTGCTTGAAGCTCGTATTCAGATGTGGCTCAAGCCCAAGCTGCAGCACAACAGGATAATGGTGACAATAGATGTGAGCATAGACACGGTATAGACGCTTGAACATCTGGCGAATGAGGGGTGGAAAGCTCTTTGGGAATGGTACACCTGTAAGAACACATTAGAAGTGGTCTAGTTAGTCCAGCGGGACCGTCTTCAGTCATACCAATCTTGCTTGGAAACTGCTGCTCGTCGTCGATGTTGTTCTGGCACCATGCCATGAGATGTTCAATGTATTCTGGTGCGGACATCTTCGTTGGGCGCTTGTAGTTGCCCGAGTCTTGCCATAAATACTCGAATCTGTTCTCTTATCAGATATGAGTCGTTTAGATAGCATCCTGACAATCTTACTCGTCTGTAGCCTTCATTTCAGGACATGTTTGTGGTGAACAGAACTCTGTGATTGATCCGTAGAGCAGGTTGATCTGGTTGTAGAAGTCGACCACTGATAGACAAAGCGTCAGACCTCTGCGTAATTTCCCGACCAAAAACATCGACTAACCGCTGACAGCAAGCCACTCGTTGATGTCTTCTCCTTCTGGTAGCTTCACGGCTTTCCTTAAACTGCCACTTCCAAGTGTCGCATCCGCGAACTGTCTCAACTGATAGCTGCTTGTGCCTTTTGCTGTTTTGTGCGGTTTGAATGTGCCGGTCCGCCTAGTGTCGATCACATTGTCAGCTTGTCTTTTACTACTATGCACTGTTTCATGCATAAACCCTTTGGTCTTGTCGCTTCGGGATGGCCTTCTCTTTCCCAGGTATCACAATCGCTCAATATGTCCTGTATCTTTCCACAGAAGGAGGAACTTCTTCGGTCGTGTAAGTAGCGCCTGGCCTCCAACGTACATTGTGTTCATGATGGCTGCCATTTCGAGATGCTTAGCGTAGTGTGGCTAACAATGACCTTCCTTCCCCAAGTCGTTTCGTGCGTCGACCTTGTGCAGTGAGAGGTATCTTCTAGACGGGGACGATGGTTTGTAGCGACGTGACCTTGCGCACTCTGCCGAAGCTATAATAAATAGATGAAGTTTAGTGTTGACAAGGAGTTGTCTGGTGTTTACAATTACCTGCATTGAGATGGAACGTTTAGACTTTCAGGGGTCATCGCAAGGGGGACGAAAGAAGTGACAGTATTGTGGTATTATAGAGCTAATAGTATTCTCTCTCGACAATCTCGTATCTTTGGTATATATCGTAACGTATTCGTAAAAAGGTCATTATACAAAAGGTCTTGGGGCCTTGATCTCCAAGATCTCAGGTGTCCTTGGCGACACAATCTTCTGCTCTTCGTCCTCCCATCCCTCCAGCTCAAGCCCTTCTTTGAGCGGCCAATCCAGGTAGCTAAGCCAAAGGTTGAATATCCTTCTCGCCATTTGTCTCTCACCTCTGCTAACGTCCGCAATACTCTCGTGATTGAGCATGCCGCTCCAGAGCCAGACAAACGAAGTAACCCATGCTGCAAATCCTAGTATTAAAGCAACTAAGGGCGATAGAATATGCATCCATAACAGTGAGTCGGTATTGCACGGAAGATAAGCGGCGGGGCCAGCTTTCAATGGTGTGGTGCCATCCGCAAGTGGCAGAGGTCGCTGTAGTCGTCGCACCTGACCAAGTTTCATCAAGCGTCGTTGCATGTTCAAGGGTGGTAGCAGATATCTCTGGACGCGGACTCGGAAGGGAGCCATTGAGCGTATACAGAGTCGAAGTGGTGAAATGAATATGGCGAGGAAGATCATCATGACCGAGTATATGCAAAGCACGAAGCTGAGAAGTGGTACTGGCGCACTGAGGAGAAGCTAGATATCGTCATTAGTACATGTACGTTATTGCCATGGACGGTGCAAATCCTTACCATTGCCCGCAATAGCGACTTCGGAGACAAGTCATCGTCATCTTCATCGTCATCATTGGGATTGTAGAGACGTTCTTGGCTTCTAGGCTCGGATACTCTGCGGTGTGTATGATGGGCATCGTGGCTTCCTACTGTCTCGATTGTGCCTCTTGTGTTGCGTCTTGATTCGTGTGCTTTGTATTGGTGGATTTCATCATTCACGTTACTGTCGGTAGAGCTTGTTCGGCGATCGTGTTGTTGCTTTCTGAACTGATCTGATGGCGGTCGGGGATGATGCTCATATTGCCGCGAGGTGCGACCAGAACCATGCTGCGAATGGTGTGAAGAGTGTTCAGGTCGAATGCGTGCGGGAGGTGGATATGAGAGGCGATTCGATCCTTGAGAGTGTCGATGTGAATAATGTTGTGATTGGCTGTGGTTTCGACTGTCTCGACGATCTGGGGATGGGTGTTTGTGGGGATCGTTAAGGTGGTGGTTGAAAGGTTGCGGCTGAGGTTGGATTGCTTGCGCGGGAGACGACTCGGAGGGTTCCGCCATTGCGGCTGAAGCTGAGGTCAAAGTCACCGAGAGTGCCTTGTGCTCTTGTGTACACTTTTAACCAGAGCAGACTTCGTTCAGGTGTCGCCTGCTCCAAGTGGCGGGATAGCAGAGGATTAAGAGCATCTTTGACTGCGCGGCCAAGACTGAGAGGAACGCAGGACAAGAAGATGACAAGAAAGAAAGACGAGCAATGCCCAGAGCCAAGACTACGGAGGCACACTTGGCGCATCATCGCAATCTGTTAGTGAAAGGCGGATAATGAATCCCTGCTGTAGCACACTGAAGGAACGACGGCAAGGTGTGCTACCGCGGGATAACAGGCGCAGCTTGAACACACGAAGCCGGCGGGAATGGACTCGACGCAGGAAGGCCACCACCAGCTTGATGCGGTTCTCGCATATTTGCACAATTGGGATTGCCGATGGCTTTCACGAAGTCCCATGCGTTCAAGAAGGCCAAGGAGAATGTCACTAAACCAAGATGACCGTGATTGGTCGCTGAAGTCTTGTGTTCTGGCCCAGCTTTGAAACGTTCTGCGATCAGCCTGATCTCCAGTGAGGTGTTGTCTTAACCTCAAACTTCGCCTGTCTGTTTCAAAATGGGCTGCTTCGTCAGAGAACACATTCCACAAGCGCACTCTGCGACCAATGACATTCTCCTGTCATTCGTTGGTCTATATTTACGTCCTTTACACCGAGATTCTTACACAAGTGATATCCTTGTGGTGCAAGAAAGAGTGGAGCTCGGCCGCTTGGCCTTAGCGACGCCAAGTTCATAACAGTCATCGTGTTTGAAAACAATGGCACTTCATTGACCTCACAAGGCAATGTCAAGGCTATCAACAAATTGCTACTCTCGGCATATTTATGGTCTTGCTGCTGTGCGAATTGCACCACACTTCAGATGGCACACCCCAGTCCGCCTTGAGTAGCTCCTGGAGGCCAAGAAGGCAATATTTCCAAGACTCGTCAAAACAGCGCCCGCATATACGACATCTGGGATGTACCCCAAGCATGCCTAGTATCTGGTGATAGTGACCGTGAAACTCAACAAGGCACGCGAGAAGAGCTGCTGAGCGACGCTAAAGTCGAAATTGTGGTGATCAAGCCAACTGTTGATCAAAAACAAGAAACAAAGCCGAGTTTAGGACTCTCGCCCACAGCTCCTCATGGCATTTGCTCATCAACAAGTCGCCACCGTTCGTGCATGCTCATCACACGACATATCTTGGCGTTCCTGAATCGGTTTGCTACACGCCTTAGCACACTCTCGGCTTCGGCATTGGCAAGGTAGGCAGAGCATGGCAAACTTACAATCAACGATTTGACCAGCGAAAGACGGTCCGAATGTCTGAAGTGATTTCTTGAGCGGTGATCCTGTCAAACGTGTGCAGGTATATGGAGACTTGCGACGAGCTGGAGACCTGACGTTTCCGTGCGAAAGGCCTAAGCAATAGCTGAGCACTTCAGGCAGAAAGAATTCATGCTCCCCTACCTCGTCTCAGAAGTCAGTGTCCCTGCGAACAGTTTTGAATCAAAGGGACTGGCAGCAGTCTCCACGACTCGAAGTAAGCTATAGAACTGTCCTAAATATGAGGAAAGTTCCTGCAAGAATGACTATAAAGATATAGCGACGGGAAACCGGATCTGATGTTGGTTATTATCGAGGGGATTTGCATGGTCTTTTCTGTTAACATGTGCGAACAAGAATACAAGATGTACATAGTCGACAAGAAGATCGTGAATAAAGCTATATATGTTTCGGTCGCAGGCTAGGCAAGACCGAAACAGTTTCACCTAAAAGAATTCCACAATCAGCTAATAGAATTTCGAAAATGCAGTACGACTAGCACGCCGTAATTTATTCTTTCACGCTTTCTTATGTTGACCAAGAGTCTACGGACCGTGGCTACGATCGTGAAATAGCAATAGAAATGTTTCAAGACTAGCAAGTCCAGGCGTTACCCAAGGCCGTACTTCGAAGCGGACCTATTCGTGCCCTAGTAGCTACAGTCGGTGTCGAGCTTTTCCCCGAACAACCCAGCGCTGTTTAAGAAAAGCCCTTACTCTAACACCTAGTACGATAAACGTTCTACGACCGTCTTAAACTAGCAAGCAGTCTAGTCTATACTAGGCGATGATGACAACAATGACGAAACCGATTTTACAGGTTTCCCTGACGAAGATTAGCATGTTCCAAACGCAAGGAAGCAGGGTGTTAGAAGGTTTCCAAGACAGAGGATCATAATGCTGTTCATAATGCTAAAATCATTCTACCTTTGTTCTACACGGGTGCAACCGTACCCTTCTGCTGCCTCAACTTCTCCTCAAACTTCTCAAACTCAGCCATAGCAATCTCCTCCTCCGGGTCCAACACCTGCTGCACACCCTTTACCTCCTCAATATAATGCATCAACATACTCTCAATCCCATTCCTCAACGTCACCGTACTCGAATCACACGTCCTGCACGCCCCCCTCAACTTCAGCATAACCCACCCATCCTTAAATCCCTTGAAATCAATATCTCCACCATCCTCCTGTATCGCCGGCCGGATCCGTGTTTCAAGTAGCTCCTTAATCATGCTGACCACCTCCGGGTCATTCTCATCATACGCTAGCGAATCCTTTTCTGTGCCTGCTTGTCCTTCTTCGCCTGCTTTGGCTTCGATGGTGTTGACGATGGGTTGCCCGTTGGTTACTGCTTCGGTGATGAGGGAGAAGACTTCGGGCTTGACGACGCCCCAGCTTACGTCGGATGACTTAGTTACAGTAATGGAGTCGGGGCCGTAGAAGATCGATTGGATGCCGTCTACGTTCATGAGCTGGGCGGCTAGAGGTGAGGGGTGGGGCGGCGCGAGTGTGGAGCGTGGTGTTAGGTATTCGAGGAAGGAAGACTGGAAATCCTCTGGGAGGATGCGGTGGTTGGGTTTGAAGCGTAGTGCCTGTGCAGGTCAATTAGCCTTGGCTTGTGCTGATGTTTCTGGTGAAAGATGCAAACTTACGTCCACATTGGGCGTGTTTTCTGTCTGGATGAATAGAGTCCTCCTAGGTACAACTGCTTGTTGCGTCCGCGACAGTGTAGCAAGACCAGGTCGCTTAGCTGCGGCAGATAGTGCTGAAATAGAACGTGCTGAGCTCGAAGTAAATGTCCTTCTCGCTGCCAGAGGTAGTACGTAGTCAGTGTGGATTGTAGATTTCAGGACGTTGCTGCGCCTGATCAGGTGTCTTGTCGCGATGTTGATTGCCATTTCTGTGAGGTCCGACTATTGAATGCGGAAGGATGACAGCAGTTGTTGTTTACTACAAAAGATTCGAGACATGACATGACGCACGCCACATAGACTATCAACGATAAGCTACGGCCCGAACTCCGGCGCGAATGTTTTGTGTTTCAGATCTCCTTCAGCATCATCGACCGAACTACTAATGCCTCCGCGATGAGTTCGACGACTCTGTGTGGCGTTTGCTCCCAGCAGCCCTCTCGCTATAAGTGTCCTGCCTGTCAGTTGCCATAGTATGTCCTCAAACTCCCTGCCTTCTGCTCTAGCAATGCAGCTAACTCAGCATGTAGCTGTTCGCTCGTCTGCTACAAAACACACAAACCGATACATGTCATACAAGACTCTCAGGCTGAAGACTCGGTTGACAAAATTACCCAATCCGTTCCGAATCCGAGCACCAATACTACCGCTAGCTCCTCCGCTCCTGCGATGCTTTTACAACCACAACTTCCGGTCCGAGCACGTCCCAATCTCCAGAATGTCCTCACTTCACCCGCCATCACATCTTTCCTTTCATCCAACCCAACCCTGTCATTGCAGCTACGCCAGATCTACGCCGTGATGCTTCCGCCATCAGATCCCAACTCGACTTACAATAGCACTAGCAATACCAACACATCCAGGCACAACGTATATCATCCATATCATAGCCGAGGACGAGGGGGCAGAGGTCGCGGACGCGGTCGAGGTGGGCAGTATGGACAACAGAATGCCCGTAAGGCGCCGTGGACTCAAGACAGGGCGGAAGAGGAGGCAGTGAAGCTGGTAAGCAAGTTGCGAGAGGTGGAAGACGAAGAGGTTAGAGTGTTGGAAGAGTTTGTGAAGATTGTCAAGGAAGTTGTGGGTGGGTTTGAGGTCGTGGCTGCTTCTGGCGCGCAAGAAGAAGATGATAGTGAAATGGTCACGACTTGAGTGGCACGCAGAGGTCAATGAAAGTGCTCTTGGACTAGAAGCCGATCATAATGGGCTGCCCTGCTTGTCCATGATCTTGACATATGACGACTATTCCCTGGGACGACGTTAGCCGTCGCCTGAGACCATTCACAAAGCAACGTCAAGAACATGCTCAGGTCGCGAAGCAGGGCAAGAAACACATCCGTAAGAGCAATTCTCGATAAAGTCCAGCCGCGCTCTAGTCCCGGACATAAGACGCAGCGGCATAGTATCGTACGAAGAGATACACGATGTTCTCTGCTTGGCTGTTCCGCCCACCGTCAAGATGTTCGAACAGAGGTTCTGGTGAAGTCGTATGCCCTCATAATTCTGGAAGTGGAGACACGCATTTCGACTGCGGCAAACACACTACTACACACTGGGCAGAAAACCTCGTAAAACCATGCTAGGTCGAGGCAGGTTTTTCCCTTAAAGAAAGAGCTAGTCACTCACTAGGTCCCAGAGGTTGTATTCTGACTCAATATCACGAGTTAGACCTTATTCCACTCTGAGCGCAACCCCATGCAAGATTTGCAGACTCCTCCCATCCATATCGCAGAATCTGTCGCAAACGAGCCTTTTCACACAACAGAATCCGACAACTCAAAATCCAGATCTAAGGTGGCCGTCGAGCAACGAGCTGATCATCTCAAACGACTACTTTCCCCACAACTGTCACCGTCCTTCACCATGATCTGTATAGTGTATGCGATACTAGCGTGGGTGATCTTGGTGGTCGTGGTGGTCTTAGCAGTAGTGGAAGTAGTGCTGGACTATCTGGAGCAACACCCAGGGCAGTCGGTGCTGTTCTTCGTGGAGAGGGGAGAGGTGCAGCTCTATCTGGTTATCGAGGATTAAAGCATCATCATTCGTGCTTTACTAAAAAACATGTCCACCCTAGACAATATCGACATGAGTGATTGACTGGAAGTCTCTATTTACAAAAGCAACACTAAGCTCATAATACTGGCGCCTCTAGCAAAGAGAGCAGTCCCACATCTACTCCACTTCACCTTTCGACGCTGGTCTCAAGCTAGTCTTCCTCTCAATCAACGCCTCTCTCAAGGCTCCTCCGTCCACATTCTCTACACATTTGGCAAACTCGACCGCCAAATCTGCCAGTCGCTGGCACGTTTCGTCATCAGAAGCACAGTAAGCATCAATCGCTCGATTGAAAACAGTCGTTGCAAAATACTCAATCTCTTCCGCTGGATACTGCGGGTGTTGTAAAGGATCTGCGTCTGTGGGTGGAAGTGGTGAATACTGCTGAGCCAAGGAAAGAGCATGCGCTGAGATCATCTCTTGTTTTGCACGGGAACCTGTGGTGTTTGCTGGTTGCAAGGTGTCTAGCTGAGTCGAGTCTTGTGTGAAGATTGTGTAAGCTACACGTAGCCAGCGGCTCAGGACGGTGGGGTTGCTTTGTGCGTCTGTGGCTGCGACCATCATCTGGGGATATGTTAGTGATGTGAGGTAGGGAGTCTTCGTCGAGAAGCATACCTCAAGAACCTTCAGCTGTATCGCTGTAGGCACTCTGCCTGTTTGGGATAAGGTCATGTCCACCACCATTTGAGACAGCTTCTGGTCTTTCATAATGCGACATTGCTGTGGCTATGATTAGTGTCCATTGCCGAGAAAGTAAAAACAATACCCACGTTCGCCACATCGACGAGGCTGTCCCAGTTCTGTAATTGGACGGCCGCTTCGAAATGACATTTGACGAGCTCGCGGGCTAGGTCAATTTCAAGTTCCGGATCCAGGCTGGAGAAACTGCCAAATGATGTAGCATAATGTTCCACTTTACGATAGTGTCGTAGCTGACGTAGTCAATACTTTATACAACGTCGATGTCCGCGAATGTGCTTACTTTGGCTTCGTGATCGTCTGCTGCCCTGGCTAGCTTTGTGAGTGCGTTGACTACAAGAACGTGGCAGTTGGCAAATCGATGGATCCATTCATCTTGTGATTCTTGATCGAAATCATTTAGCGAAATAGCAGCATTCATGAACTACTGGCATTAGTACGACGCTGTCAAGATCTGACTGTTAACATACCACAATACAACTCTCTAACATCCGCAGACTTCTCTCACGAGGCCATTCTCCATAGTATTGCAGACCGAGGTTATAGCTGTGCTTCATGAACCAGTGCAGCTCGTTCCGAGTGAACTGGTCCAACACTCTTGACTTGTTGCCTTGGACCTTACTAGAGACGTGCGACGCAGCTACTAATGTCAGTAATGCAATACTACCGTAGCTTCCCTAGCTCACCTGTTTCGAAGACTTCGCAAAGTTGACGTCCAGTATTACGCTCGTCCCTCTCATCTGCAGGAGGTAGATCTGATTGTAATAATCTTGCCAGACACCTGTCTTGATATTAGACGACCTTGCGTGACGTGAGCTTCCAATCGAGGCATACCGAAGCAATGTAGGCACTTGAGCACCATTGGCGACATTGTGATCTTGTGATAGGAGAACTTTGCGCAAAGCAGCAATTGCCGAAGACTTGTCAGATGAGTTTTGTGCTTCCAGTACACAAGCATAAAGTAGATTTGAATCATTCGAGCTTTGTTGACTGATAATGTCCAGGCACTCCGATGCTAACCATTTGTTCAGATACCACCACACTCATTGGAATTGGTCTCAAGTATAAACTCCTCACCTAGGTCTGCATCATGGCTCTTGATGGCAAACTTGTACATCAGAAATCTCGTCGATGGTGTTGATTTTTCTGAGTCTGACAACAGCCCGATCGTCGCTCTTGCTGTGACAAGATCATGCCTTTCCAGCTGACAGAGTAAAACTCTCCTGTCTTGATGTCAGTAGCGCCTCTCATAAAGTAACGTAGTGCTCACTACCTTATCAAAACAGCTGCATTGTACTCTCCAGCATTTGAAAATATCTCATGTAGCCCAAGTAGAGCCCAGCTCTCAGCTTGGTCGAAATGACCTCCTTTGTGCTTTACTTTGATACGCTTCCACAAGAGCTTCACTGTGTAAGCACTAGCGTGAATGAAATGTCACTTTCAGGACTTACCACATGTGCAGCATGGGTTGCAGCAGCATCGAAAGGGTTGGTGAATCGATTCATGAAGGAGTCCAAGACAAGACGGACACCATCTATCACTTCTGGGTCATCTGCTAAATTCTCAATGCTGATCCATAACCGTGTAATGATCACTTTTTGTGCCCACTCGACGTTCTGGTCAACCATAAAGCGCAAAGTGAGGAAGTCGTCGAGAGCTCTGCAGGCGTTGACTGGACTGGTAAATCGTCAGTAACCACCTTGGCATGAAAGGCTTTGGAGCATACCTTATAGTACGGAGCTTATGAACGTATGACATGACGCTGTAAATAGATCAGTAAGATATCATCACAGTGTATAGACGGTCAACTTGCGTATTGCAGTTCACGTTGGTGAGATGCACAATTCGTATAAGTCTGTTGAGAACTTGGACGTGATTAGATCCGAGGTCAAGGGCGATTGAGTAATTATACTGACCTTGTGAATACGATTCAACCTCAAGCGCATTCACCGCCAAGAGGAGATCCAAGCGCAGCATGGCCACAACCATCTTATCATCATAACTCTGTTATTGTCAGTCCAGCGCCTGTTGCTTACATGTACACCAAGTGATTGATACCGCTTCCAAAGTGTCGACCAGAGTTCGTGCTTTTGATAAGGTGTCGGCAGAGTCAAGTTGTATCAACGCTCGTGCTAATCCCTAGTTAGCTTGAGTCCAGTAACTCTTCATCGAACGTACTCAGATAGTTCATGATACTCAATTTGAGTTCGCCTGCGTCAGGACTCAACATATCACTATCTTGAGCAGAGATGATTTGTAGAGATCGATGGAGCCATTTAGCAGCTCGTTTGTGCTCAGACCTCTTCGCGAATCCTTGTCCGACTTCATACATCAAGTCAGCCAACTCTTCTGCACGAGCCGGCTCCATATCCATGGCTTTCAGGTCATCCTCAATTCGCAGGAACATCGACTCTGCTAGGTCTAGATTGTCTTGCTTGAATGCCTGTTGTAGTATCGTCAGTTGCTACTACTGTGCGTGTAGATGTTTTTGACATAGCGGAACCGTACCAGCACGATTCGCAATGCGCAATAGTCCAGTTGGAGACGTCTGTATTTCGTGTGTTCGTCGATTCTTTGAGACTGGTCTTCGTCTCGGCCAGCAACTGCTTCTTGTAACAGCTTCGACAGCTCAACATCAAGATCGGCAGCACGTTCGAAGATTGCAGTACACAAGCCAAGCTGCAAAGTATTGAGGCACGTCTTGGCAGCTTTGTTTGCAATCCTAGCGTGCTTTGCAATGTCCAGTCTGGTCTCATGGTTCTCCTCTTTGCGTCTACTACGATACGCGCAATCAAGCAGAAAGAATGCGAAGGTTCGGACTGAGCCATAGATGCGCGCTTCGGAAGTGACTTTGTTATCAACATTGCTGCTGCCTTCCCAGAACGTTCTACCAAGTCGTGTGGACACATTCCATATTTCAATTCCCTGTTTCTGCCACTCATTTGTGTTGAGCTTGTTTGCGACATTCTGGCTGTTGGTTCTCAACGTGTTTATGTGGCTGGTCAGTTCCGATTGAAGGGCGGCTATCTCGCTCTGCGTGGCGTTGGTTGTTATAGAGTTGATACGAAACGGCAAAGTGTCGACGAATGCTACGGTCATGAACATGTCAGTCCTCAAATCGATTAGTGAGATGTCACGGAAAGATCTCGAACTCACCAAGTAAGGGATTTATCAAGCTTGAACTTTCTTGCTTTCCAGACCTTTGCGGCGCCATTGTATGAGGAAGGAAGTGCAATAAGTGATCGAAAAGTCTTTCTGACGTGTGGACAGGTCATTGAAAAACGCGATTCATGGAAATTAAACGGTTGTTTCACATTGGTAACAGGTTTGCGTCAGAGTATGCACGTCCGTTACTACCTTACTATACACAATGAATGGAACACAAAGGACCTTCAGAGTATCTCTATGTATTAGAAATGGGTAAGAAGTGTCCAATGATCAGTGCTGGTCTGATTCAGATGTTAGCATTTATCGACCACGATCCAGTACCGGTACTCACATTGAATGAGTGTCTCGTCGAATTGTGAATGAAAAACAACACTTCAGCATACCATCCCTCTCAACGTCTTTATACTTTGTATCTCTGCGTGTCACTTCGTCTCGAGGACTATGCAGGGAGCAACTCGTCAAGATAGCCTTCTGGCTGGCCTCGAAAGCTATTGCACCAAACTTTTCCCAATAGCTGACCAAGGAATCTTCCACGAAGATTTCATGTATCGATAACTTTCCGTCTCGTAGTTGCTCGACTGGCACATGGATAAGTTCCGCCATTTCCAGATTGCCTCTGAATATCTCTCCAGTTCTCCGCCAGCAACACGCTGGAATCGCCATACTTGCGAAAACACGATCGTACTCCATAAGCTTTCTCTCAAACCACATCTCAACCATTATCAGTTCAATGTCTGTCAGACGCTGCATCCTTTCCCGGAACTTCGGTCGGAACTTGTCTAGTTGCCGCAGAATGCGTTGTCTCGAGCTTGCCTGCAGGTTACGGTCCATGAATTGATTTAGTCGTGCATAACCTTTGACATAGTTGAATGGCTTGAGCAACCCCGCATCATACTTAGCGCGAAGAAGCTTGTTCATCCGCTCATCGGGTGCATCTGTCCCAGCGGGATCTGCAGCAGTCATGTAGTACTTTTCATGTGCCTTGTCCGCTTGGGCTACTGGTGGTGATCTTATTTCCATGGCCTTGTCACCTGATGCGTGTCGGCTCGATGCCTCAGTGGAAGCACTTGCGTCTGCTACTGGTCCCAGATATGGAGTAAGAAGAGCGTTTGGAAAGGCGGGTTGCATGTCTGACGAGTACAGGGCGCCATCGTCGAGCAAGCTGGTATTTAGGAAATCATTGATAAAGTTGAATTCGTCCGAGACCTCATTTGTGTTGAACATGTAGCTCGGTCCATAACCACTCGCATCTTGGAAGGCGAAGTTGCTTGTCAGGTCGACGGCATTGAGTTCTAGTATATATTTGTCAACAGAGATCGAGAATTGCAGGAGAAAGGGCTACTTACGATTGGAAAACCGTGATTGCTGGGAAATGGCCACTTGGTCGGCTTCAATCGCTGGCCTTGGTAACGCACTATTCACAGGTGGGACATCGTGGACTTCGGGATCCTCAGAATCTTCTTCCACTCTGCTAGACTCGGTGCGTACAAGTTTGCGAAGAGGTCGTGATTCTTGTTCTGGTGAATCGTTCTTGCCGTCCAGTTTCGTGCTCTGCCTTCGTGGCTCTCGAGGCTCATCGTGACAAAGATGCCCAATGTCTCGTTTGACACACCGTGAGCACGGTCGTTTCTAGACACCTATGTTACTAGATTGTCCAGATTGAAAGTGAAATGAGTCGAGGCTTACTTGGTCACATGTCATGTGCTGTAAGGAGAGTTTGTCAGCTATTTCCACTACCTACATATCTACATATCAAGTGCTGCCAGAGCGAAACATGGCGCTGCACGAATAGGACAGACTCACTGAACGTCGGCAATACACACAGGCTGCATATCAGGATCAGTATTTGCAGGATATCTGTAATAGGCTAATAGCCAAGTCCTACTTACCATGATTCACTTTCTGCCTCTTCTTCGCACGCCTGTCCCCCTCATCGAGCTCGACATCCTCGCCAGCATCCGCTGGCGCTGAGGAAGAACTGCCAGATGTCTTGCTTTGATACTGAGTTTGGGCTTGCGGTCGTGGATGCGCTGGAGCGCCGAGGATATTTTGGAAAGAAGGAATCGTGGAAGCAACATCAGACATGGAAGCAAAGCTACTGTTAAATGATGGCGCTTTCAATATTTTTACGGATCACGATATCGTTCACGATGTAGCTGATCGCGACAAAGGTGGAGATGATTACCTTAGCCCTCACGTGTCGTGGTTGGAAAAATCGGCCCAGAACGGCTTAGTCTGGCTTTAGCTGAAACCGAATTGAAACCGAATATCTTGCGTCATAGCGGCGGATCGATATCTTACATTTGGTATCAGGAAAGTAAAGCTTCCATAAGGAATCTGTTCGTCTCTTTGCCACACAACACCGACTCAATTGCCTCCTACTACCTTAGGACTCGACCTACAGCTCAAACCTCATCACACCGTAACACATCATGAAGATACTTACACCGGAAGAAGAATCCGCCCATAACAGGTACGGCACCTTCGGATTACACACATCAATGCCCTTATCGCAGGGAGCAGTAGCAAAACAGCACACATGAGTTTAACACGTCCTTAGGGTCACCTGGGAAGGTGGCATTATTGGAGCTGTTTCTGGTTTGGCTGTCGGCACTTTGGGTGTCTACACTGCAACACAACGCTCGCATGCATTCAGACAATTGACCATCCCACTACGAGCTTTCCTTATCATGGTACCAATGACATTTGGAGGTGAGCTGTAGTCCCTGCTTTCTTGACCTTCGCATACTGATCTATATCAACCACTTAGGTGTTGTGACTGCCGATAGCTACTCAAGAGAATTCGAAAGGAAGCGCCATGCAGATGCAGACTACGTCAATAAATCAGAAAGTACCCTCGCGCAACTAGAATTAGACAAGAGCGCTGGCCAAAAGGCAAAGGAATGGGTATCTGCACAACGCTACCCAATTGTGTTCGGTTCCTGGGTTGTCTCCATGGGTGTTGCATTCGGACTGGTCAGCCGACAGGGGCATCTTACTGGACAGCAGAAGTTGGTTCAGGCTCGTGTGTACGCTCAAGGACTGACACTGGCTGTACTGATTGCCAGTTTCGCGCTGGAGAGTAATGATATGAGAGCTGGTAAGGGACGATGGGAGACTGTGAAGATTCTAGACCCGGAAGACCCAACACACAAGCGTATCATTGAGAAGAGAATTCATCACGAGGCGTACAAGGGCGAGGATCAATGGATGGACATGATCGAGGCACAAGAGAAGAGAGATAAGGCAAGATCGCAGAGCAAGTAAGCTACAAGTGACGACGACGACGTGCGCACAGAAATTACAATAATGGCACGGTAAAGGACAAGTAACAATGGTACAATGATAATCGTTATCAATTCAGGATAGATATCTCGCCATTTCGAACAGTCTAGGGGTATAATAATTCTATAACGAAAAAATTGACAAACAAGCACGCCTAAAGAGCTTTCTTCTCATTCTTCCACTGATGCTTGCTGCATCTGCTTGCGAAGACCCTCTGTTTCGTCTCCATCAGCTTTGTCTTTCCCACCCTCATTAGCCTGCTTGTCGTTGCTGTCGTCCTCATCATCATCATCGTCGTCATCGTCATCATCATCATCGTCCTCATCGTCATCGTCATCTTCTTCCTCGTCTTCCGGATCGTAGTCCTCGTCCAGAGGTTCAAGTCCAGCTTTCTCTCGCTCTTCGTCGACCATATCCAACAACACATCCATAGCCAGATACGCATCGTCTTCCGGAATAAACAAGTAGTCGTGAAAAAAGGCGCTCACCACATTACAAGATATCCCCTCCGAGGTAAGTATTTTACTGATTCTTGCAATCATTCCCACGGCACTAAGACTGCTCTGCACCTTACACGTAATCATTCTGCACGGAAACGCAATCTCAGCACCCTTTGCCAACCCCAGCGTCTCATCGTCAATGCCTAGCCTCATAGTCGACGACGTGTATGCATTTAGCGCAGGTTGAGGCAGCACGATGGTTATACGTGTTTTAGGAGCGGAACCGGATGCTGACAGCAGTCCAGCTGCTGGTGTTGGATTGTCGCTGCCGTTTTCTGGAAAGTAGGGCTCGGCGAAGGTGTATATGCTTGAGGAGGCTAAGATTGGTGGGACGGATTCGCCTGGAGGTAAGGAAACCCAGATGTAGGGTATAGGGTCGAGGATTGGCTCGAGTGTTTGGAGGAGTTTGTCGAGGTTTGTTTCACCTGGACCGGGTTTTTTTTCGTTGGCGACGCCGAATTTGAGGGCTTTGGAGGCGATGTCTTTGTCGGTCATTGTGCTGCAAATGGAAGCTTAGACAGTGAATATTTGTGTTTAGATGTCTTTATGCAAAACAAGTTTTCTGAAGATCAAAACAAGCACCATGAATACGTCAGAGTGATCGACAGCATTGAAACACTACCCCACACTTATGCCAAGCCTGACCGAGCTTCAGAATTGGACAGCTGTAAGCATTCATTTATAGCACGGGCATAACGTTCAGACGAGCTTGAATTACACTACAGTAAAGTGAAATATAGCAGGCTCTAATTATCATCCTTCTCATCCTTCGAATCATCCTTCTCGTCCTTCGAATCATCTCCACCTCCGACTGCGTACTTACTCTTCTCCCTCAACTTGCTCCCAAACCACCAGAAAATCCAGGGAACAGGTGTCAGAAGACCTGCCACGCAGCCAAGCAACGTCATCGTCCACTCGACATGTATTGCTTTATACAGCGGCTCCGTAGCAATCACCATGCCTCCACTAGCCAAATACCGCATAAATGTTGCCGCGCACAGAGCGCTCGAGGCGGCGGTGCCGTACGCGTCAATCAAATAATGATATGTTGTAGTGAAAAGCGCCATTACTGCGAAACCAAATAGAATGCAAGCGCCCAGTACGGACCAGTCTGAGATGTCTGCACGATCTGTCCAGCCAATCCAGAACATTGAGATTGTGAGTAAGACAGAAGGAATAAGAGCGGGTATCAGTCGTTGTTCTTCTTGTCCCTGTTCTCCGTTGTTGCGTGATTTGACAATCTTGTTAACAGCAAGGACATATGGCAACCCGAGAAGAATGCCAATAGCAATCGCGGCGAATGCAGAATAATTCTGGCCAGTGTTGAAGCGATATGTGTCCGTGAAGAGGAAGTCAAAGCCTTGCAAAAATCCATAGACGAGCACATACAGCAGTGTCAGGTATAGGCCGAACAGTAGCGTCGTCAGCTCGCGGAAGATAAAGTACGCCATCCGCTGCAGATGATCTCCTAGCATGGCGCCAATGGAATCACCATCCTCGTCGCCTCTCGCAACATATCTTTTATCCCCGGTATTCTTCACAAGCAACTTCGCCTTTACCTTCAGAATTACGTTCGACGACGTCTCAGGTAGGAACAACAGCGCCATCACAAACACCGTTCCAGAGATAATCAGATTCAGCCATTCCACCCACCTCCACCCTAAATACTGCGTAACCCATCCCGAAGGCACCGGGGAAACCACAGGTCCAAGGAGTGGCGAAAGTGCAAACCACGGCCACACAGACGCTCGACTCCCTTTATCTGGAAACATATCCGCTAGACTCCCGCCATAGATACTCATGCTCGACGCGGCAAAGAATCCTGCTAGTCCACGGAAGACAATCTGTGCGCCGAAGTTTGGCGCGAGTGCGGAGGCCATTAGCCAGATCAGATATACAAAGAAAGCGCACAGATACGTCGGCAGTCTCCCCACGGTCTCACTCATAGGACCGGCGAGCACAGCACCAAACGCAACGCCGAAGAGGTACATGGCTGTCCCGAGCGACTCGGCGACCTTGGAGACATGCAAAGCTTTTGCGGCGACCTTGTGCGAGGTCGAAGTCGATGCAGACGCCCAACCGGCCACGAAGACGAGAAGCCAGATCTGTAGGGTGGTCCAGAGCTTGCGGCGGGTTGTCCATTGCGTCGGGTCGTTGGCGGTGTCTTTTTCGTTGAAGTCTACTATGATTTGCTTTTTATCATCCTTATTGTCGTCACTGTTATTGCCGCTTTTGTCGTCATTGCTGAGGGTGGCGTTGCTTTCGAGTTCGGAGGGCGTGGGTGATGCGGTGTGGCGTATTTGTTGCTGGACGCTGTGCTCGATACGGCGGTATTGCCTGTATGCCTCCATAACAATGCGTTGCGGAGTGCAACCTGCACAAAGGGCAGAAGTATAGGTGTGGAAGGTACTGCAGGCGTTTTGAGAGTTTAGAACACCAGAATAGGATTGTGATATCTCAGGTCGGACTCAGTTGAGATTTGAATTAGTTGGTTGGGCGCCCTGCAGGATACTCGTCACGGGGAAGTCCTCACAGCTCTCTTTTGATTATTCCTCGACTTGTAAAGAGTGAGATCTGGGACAATATATTTATGGGATGTGGGATTTGGTATCATATCACAATCATGTTGTTTCTTAAGTATCAATATTTCGTCTGAAGTTCGACAGGACACGACGCCTACAGACGTCATGATGTTGCTGAGGTGTAAGGCGTAAAGAATGTCACTCGTCTTATCACGAGTATGGGAGGACGTTTCAACGGTAGACTTTTTCATTGACGACGTTTTGGGAAAGTGATCGTGTGATGAAGGTTCAGCCAATCATAAGAACTTTAATGTCATCCTCGCCACCTTATATTGGTCGTTTTGCCCAAGCTGGTAGTAGCAGCAGCAGATGCGGCTTACTGGCATCTGTAGGAGATTGTGGATCGAAGATAGCATTACATAAGGCTAGGATCTATTAAGCTTTTGAGGATCAAAAGCCATGAACTGCTACCCCGTATTTATCGAGTGGTATAAAATCTAGAACTTGTAGCATTTTTCTCATGCCGTGCAAGGGGGGCCTGAAATAAGAGCCTGGTAATAGCAACTGATGTAGAAATGATCGTAGCATCGTTGTTTGTTTATACTATATCGTATAGGCAGATATGAATCCTGAGGAAGGTATCGATAATACTTCATAGTTGCAATATATAATGCTCTGCTTGCATTAAGTGATTCCTGACCAGTGCCCTGTGCCGCTACCGGTAAGCACTCATTGCCCTCAGATGGTTGGGGAAACAAGCAATTTGGGCAGCCGTCTACTGCCACGCTAGCTCTTGTTCCACTCAACCTTTGCGCTGGTATTCCCGCTATGACCAGCAACAATCTTCACTTTCATGACCGAGTGGACCGCATCTTCCGCATAGCTACCAGGGTCAAAGTCTCGATCATTCTGTCGCCCTCTCTTAGATAGAAGAAGGTGTCTATTCGGAGCACACAGGATATGCAGCAAGACATTATTGTTTGTGGCATTTGAAGTAGCCAGTGCTGCTCCCGTGACGCTGGAATTTGAGGTATATTCACCAAAAAACGATCCACCGAGGCATTAATTGGTCGAATACGCTCAGCAATAGGAAATTGGCCAATCTGTTTCGTAGCGGTCCTAGTGCACGGAAGGAGCTTCTCAGCAGGGATGATAGTGCTTTTCCGGGCCTGTCACATTGCCGATATGAACGAAAATCCAGCTCGTTATCTGGCGTGAATTCGGGTATGAGCTTTGTTGGAGAGGCATGTATCTGCTAGAGGGGGCTAAGGTGAGGGCGAGAAGAGGAAATTCTGGATGGCTCTACGACTGACAAGCGCTTAGCTAGCATCGACGCATATATGGTATATATGATTTCGTAACTTGAGCCTGAGCTTGGTTGTGGTCCGTCTCGACACAAGAAGATTGTTGAAACGCTGTTCATCACCCACCACTGGGACATGGGGAGGCGATATCGACGGAGCTTGTGTCGTGGGTGCATTTTGACGAATTCGGAGTATTTCATAATTGTCCTACATTAGTTCATTGTGATAGTACAAGCAATGGAGCCAACACAGTAAGTGGTAGACAAGAAGTTCCTGTACAAGCGTGAAGCCTCTATTTGAGACAGAGAAGGCCGCAAGGCTAGCACAAGTGCGGCTTCTGGATAGACATGTCAACGAATCCAATCTTCATAAGATACCTGCGACGTGTATGTCTGCCAGATAGAGTGTTAAATTTCGACCTTTCATTGCCATACTGATCGACAACATGTGAAACACTACCCCGCATGCCAAGCCGCGTATCAGAATTGGAGAGCTTCTTATTCTGTAATTCTGCTAAGCATTCATATGCAACAACAGCATGATGTCCAGACGAGCTTCAATACAATCTCTAGCAGCTCTGCGACGCCCATGCTGTGATCCACGCACACCTCGGCGAGCGATATGTCAGCATATACAGAAAAGGTCCTATGCCTCGAGTAGTGAGGAAAAGCCCGAGTTCAAAGCACAACTCTGGGAAAGCACAGCAGCAAGAGTGAAGAAAGAACGAGCAGAACAAGCAAGATGGGCCCGTGGACGAAATACAGGCGGAAGTTCTCTTGCGCTTGGGATTGGATTGACTACAAGTACGTCTTGGTGCTTTTGAAAGCAGAAGATCCCGTATACTGACAACACAATACAGCTGTGATGGTCGCCTCAGGCTTCAGTTACTATCTCGGTAGCCTCAACAGCGCCGGTTTCACAGACCGCTCAACCCTCCCTCTATCCATCTCCGAACAACAAACACCAGAACACAACATCACCACCGCAAACCTTCAAGAAGCCTGGACAGAAATCCGTGACATAGTCGGCCTTCCCAACCTCTCAACCACTGAATCCGACCTCCTCTCACACTCGGGCTCGGCATGGTCTTCCTATCAAGAACTCGACTCCGATCAACCTTTCTGCATCGTCAAGCCAGGCTCAACAGATGAAGTCTCAAGAATAATGAAAGTATGCCACGCACGCCACATCCCCGTAACTCCATACAGCGGTGGCACGTCCCTGGAAGGCCACTTCGCCGCAACCCGAGGCGGTATTTGCGTAGATTTCTCCCGTATGGATAAGATGATTGCTTTACATGCAGACGATATGGATTGTGTTGTCCAGCCTGCCATGAGCTGGGAAACGCTCAACCACGAACTCGAAAAGCAAAATCTCTTCTTCCCTCCAGATCCAGGTCCAGGCGCCATGATCGGCGGAATGGTAGGCACGGGATGCTCGGGCACAAACGCTTACCATTACGGTACAATGAAGGATTGGGTATTATCGTTAATAGTCGTGCTTGCCGATGGAACAGTAATCAAGACACGACAAAGACCGCGGAAAAGTAGCGCAGGCTACGATCTAACAAGGACATTCATCGGGAGCGAAGGCACCCTCGGACTCGTAACAGAAGCAACACTAAAGCTGACGGCAAAAGCAAAGAATCCACGAGTAGCAATTTGTTCCTTCCCGACTGTGCGCGCCGCCGCAGACTGTGTGGCAAAAGTCGTACGTTCCGGCATTCCAGTAGCTGCGGTCGAACTCCTCGATGATGTTCAGATGAAGTGTATCAACGAGGCAGGCATGACGACCAAATCATGGAAAGAAGCACCGACCCTCTTCTTCAAGTTCAGCGGCGCGACACCAAACGCCGTCAAAGAAAGCATTACCGCTGTACAGAAACATGCGAAAGCAGCAGGAAGCCAAAGTTTTGAGTTTGCAAAGGATGAGGAAGAAGCGGGTGAGTTGTGGCAGGCACGTAAGGAGGCACTGTGGAGTGTGACAGCGCAGAAAAGAGAAGAGTCTGATCGTGTATGGACGACGGATGTGGCTGTGCCCGTGTCGAGATTACCTGATATCATCGAGGAAACGAAAGCGGATATCCAGAAAACTGGACTGTTGGCAAGTATTGTGGGACATGTTGGAGATGGTAACTTTCATGCTATTATATTGTACAATGAGAAGGAACGGGATGTTGCAAAGGAGTTGGTACATAGGATGGTGAAAAGAGCGATTGAGATGGAGGGAACGGCAACTGGTGAACATGGTGTTGGCTTGGTGAAGCGGGATTACCTTGAGCATGAGTTGGGCACTGAAGCAGTTGACACGATGAGGATGCTGAAGAGGGCTTTTGATCCGCTAAATCTACTGAACCCAGATAAGGTGGTACGATCGCGACTGCCGGGCAAGGGTGAGGTTTCGGAGTGGTAGATGATGTATATATTGCAGCAACGACGTTATGCCTGTTCATTATTGTTCTGTCACACATCATTCAAAACGTGGCAAGTGTCTAGCATATCTGTTCCTCTAACTTGCTGACCACCTCCTCCTCACGCTCCACCTTTCCATCGCATCGTCTTCGTCGTTTCCTGCTCTATCGCGTGCAGTATTATACGATGGTGATGCATAATATCCTCATCATAATCTGGATCATAACTCACACCACCAGTCTCTGTACCCAGCGCTCTATACGACGCCCACTCCACCGCAGTCTCCCACTCATCTATCGTAAACTCGCCTTCGCTCTCCGCCAGCAGTACTTCCCCATGCGATGAAAATGCAACAAAATGTGACGACTTCCATACTGTTTTCGCGAACCTATCCTCGTCATGCGCGTCTATTTGTCTAGTAAAACAATTCTGATGGAATTCTCCGCTTTTCTGGGATATCGAAATAAGAGCGCCTGTCGCTATATCCCGCATCGGTATGTTCCCATTCAGTAGTGCTAGTACGGAGGCGTGTAGTAATGGTGCTAACGAAGGCAGATGCGACGACGTCTGTGGTATAGGTGCGCTTGGCGACGAGGATGCTGGTGCGCGCAGGATTTGGAGGGTGAGTTGGATTAAAGTTCGTGGATGCTGGGTTGTAAGGATGAGGGAGCGGAGGGTGGAGTGAAGAAGTGATTCGATATGGCGTTCTCGTGGGCCTATTTGATGTCATTTTCTTTAGCTACAGATTAATGGAGATTGCAATGTGAGGCTGATGAACGTACCACCAGGACCACTAGCCTGCCGTAGATTCACTTCCAGAAATGCTTCGTCAGGCAGCTCATCTCGTCGTTGCGCTTCCAGAGGACCATTGACTGCGCCGACTACAGTATAGCCATGTCCTTCGTACGTGACAGAACCGTCCGCGTGAGGAAGGGTATTGAATGTGATTGTTGGTGGGAAGTATCCATCTGTCGACATTGTTTTGTGATATGCTGCTACCTTTTTATTATGATTTCAAGATGATGTCTTCAGCTTCGGAAGCACGTCCGCCATAGTCTTGGCGGTTTCGCAAAAAAGAATGCTCGTGTGGAGTAAGAGTGTAGTAGCCATCTAATACATTCAATTGCTGCAATCAAGACCACACATCTATACCCAAACCACCAACACACTCCCCCCCGTCACACATCACACGCAATGGCTAAAGAACGCTCGGAAGAAAAAAAGGACAAGAAGGAGAAGAAGTCCACCAAAGCCAGCGACGACGGGGTAAAAAAGTCCAAAAAGGACAAGAAAGACAAGAAATCACGCAAATCGGATGCAGCAGATGTCTCCATGGCCGACGATACCGAAATGGGCGACGTCACAAACGCTCTTTCAGAAGCATTAGAAGATGGCAAGACGGAGGTGGATGGGGATATGAGCGTGGTCAAGACGTCGGCGGAGGTGGAGATTAATGGGGTGAATGCAGAGCAGTTGCTGGCTGCGATGGTGCCATTTGCGAATCCGATGGCGGATGAGAAGAGTATGAAGAAGGTGCTGAAGGGTGTTAAGAAAGGTAGGCCAATTACATTCGCATCATTATTCAGGTTTCTTGCACAACACAGCATCGCGAGACCATTCATTCATCCTTTTAGTATGAGCCAGACAGACCATTGATGAAGGAATGCTAATTCCTCCCAACATCAACAGCCGCAAAAGCCAAAACACTCAAACGCGGCGTCAAAGAAGTAGTAAAATCCCTCCGCAAATCCTCCACCACCACAAGCACCTCCTCCACCGCACAGGCCATCGTCGTCCTAGCAGCAGACATCTCTCCCTTCGACGTAATCTCGCACATCCCTGTCCTCTGCGAAGACCACAATGTACCCTACATCTACGTGCCGAGCCGAGCGGAACTGGGAACGGCTGGGAGCACGAAGAGGCCGACGAGTGTGGTTATGATTACGCCGGGGGCTGCGGGCGGGAAGAATAAGGAGGTTGAGGGCGCAGAGGAGTGGAAGGAGACGTATGCGGAGTTGGCTAAGGTGGTTGAGAAGGCGCAGAAGGGTGTGCGGGTTTGATGTGGTGGGAAGGGAAGGTGCGTTGGGTTGGTGCCGACGTACCAGGGAGAGAGCTTGTATATTTCTTCAGATTCTCACAACCCAAGGTTGAATGGCTCGACTGTGTGAAGCAGCACACCAAAGGTTTTAAGATCCTGGATGACAAAGGCAGGGAACAAGGCGTTACAGGGGATGCCAGTTGATTCATGGTCTGTGTACCTCTTTGGTAATGGGAAGACTCTTGTGAGCACAATTGTGTAAGATACTGCCATAAGCTTTGAGCTATAGCAAGCAACGCCTCCAAATTTCAGATGCTTCACATTTGACACACCAAGCTATACAAAAATATCTTCCTCATGCTCAAAAGATACATTGAGCTGAATCCGTTACTCAAGGTCTTCAGAAGACGACAACAGACCGTGAGAAATCAAGTGTCGTTTGGCTGCTCCGTTCTACATCTTTCCGTAGCCAAGGCATGTGTCTCAGCAAACTGGGCTTCAATATCATTCGAGTACTGTTTCCGAGCATGTATCCTTCTCAGGCAGCAGTGTTTCCACCTTTGGGCGCACGAGGAGGATACAAAAGTATGAATGTGAATATGTCATATTATTCGTACAAAAAGCTGATGTTATGTTATGTTCATCATGGAAATTTTTCCAGCCAGTACAGAGCGACTTCCTACTAGCATACCAGCCAGTCTTTTTCCCAAAGCCTATAAGATGCCATGGACAAGGCCGCCCAAATGCGCCGATTATGCCAAATCATGCAGATACATCTCCTCCATCACCAATGACAAATCCCTCCCATCTCACCATTATCCATCCATATCCCACTCAACCCCTTAATCTGCACCGCAGCACCATCTCTGCCCTCTCCCGTCACAGCACCCAACCTCGCACCACCCTTAACACCCTCCAAGCCCGCAGGCGCGCCACCCAACAGCCGTCTCGCCCAACTTCCAATCGCCGGCTCGCCCGTCTCATCTCGCGCTTGCTTCAAAAAAGGTATAAGCGCCGTACCACCCGTCCCTCTAAGATCCTTCTTCTTGCCGCCGTCCGCAGATTGCGTGTTAGCGATATTGACCTTCTGTGTCGAGTTCGCAGGCGTGGGCGAAGCTGCGGTCGAGTCTCGCCTCATTTCGCGGGATTTAATGATAATGTACCTCGACACCATCTGGACGTGCTTGTCACGGAAGTTGCGGAGCATCGCCAAACAGGCGTCATACGACGTAGCCAGCGCCTGATCAGCTTGGTGCGCCAGGACGTAATCACGGATATTCGCCACTTCAGCCACTCGTTCTAGGAAGCGGCGGTGCGGACCGGGCATGTATTTGCGCATGTCGTGGATGAAATTGTGAGATGGTGGTGGCGGACCTGTGCCTTCTGGTGGAGGAGCAGCTGCTGTGCCGTTGTTGGGTTTCGTGCCGGTGGGTCGGTGCTCAATGCCGAGAACTAGGTCGAAGAATTGGATCACGCTGCTTTGGGCGTTACTGCCGCCGGAGTACTGCACGTAGTCAGATGTGCCTGTGCCGTCGTCGAAGATGACGCCGTTGGGCAGGCCGGCGTCTGCCATGTTTTTGCTGCCGGCGAGGAAAGGGCGGATGCGGTGGTAGAAGACATGGGGATCGCAGTTTTCGTACATGCGGCCAAGGAGGGAGGCGAGCTCGTCTAGACGTTCGGCGAAGGATTGGAGGCAGGCTGTGACGGTGCGGGAGTCGTTGTTACGGGCGGCTTGTATGGCGGAGAGCATTAGAGGGACAATTGGCCCGGCTCGGGTTTCAATCGCCACAGAGATTAGGTAGAACCAGGATTCGTCGAGAGAGCCTGTGAAGGTGAGCAGTGTGGCGAGGTTATCCAGGGTGTCTGGAGCTTCGTCGGAGAAAAGTGGCTTGTAATTCCAGAGCGCTACGCCTGCATAGGTTGCTACTGGAGGAAGCTCGAGGTGGTCACAGGCCGAAAGAAACGGTATGGAGATTGAAGGAGGGACGACCTCTAGTGGTTTGTCACCACCCCATATGTAGGCGTGGGAGATGAAGGCCAACAGACTGTATGCCCGTCGCCATTCTGCTTCGCTTCGTAGGTATTGAGCTGACAGGATTGGTAATCGGTCTACCACACCTCGAAGTCGTCGGCTGAGTATGAGACCTTGTAGATTCTTGCCAATTGTCTCCCATTGGGCATAGTACGGATCTGGTAGACATTCGAGAGGGAGTTCTGTGGGTAGGAAGCCAACACATGGGTCGACTTCGTAGTCTTCTGGACGTGGGATTGCGGGTAGCATGGTGGGTGGTGTATGGAGGGGCAGTAGTGTCGCGTGACTAAAGTTGTGGCCAGTTGTGTGCCTCGAAGGAATGTAGATGTCTCTTCAGTCTTTTGTTCGTGCAATATACAACAAGTCTCAGTGATCTGGTACGCTCAGATGGTTGAGCGGAGGCGTTGTAGTTTATAAATGTTCTTGGGAAGCGATGTCGGAGCTGATAAATCGAAACAGTCGTGGAGCTGGCGAGTATGGAAGAAGCGTGGCAAATATGGTGTATGAGATCGAGTAGATGTGAACAGGAGTCGTAGATGATATAAATGTTTGAAGTAGGATAAATGCGCAGACAAGGTGGTAATATTATGCTGAAGCCATTGAAGAGAGGTGGAGGCGAATGGAAACGATTAATAAGATAAATCCATTAATCATCTTGCATGACCCCGGCCCAAGATCTAGCCTTTGGCCCTTTTTGCCGACCGAGGTCAACTTCTCATCCACCTACAACTTTCTCGTGCGGGGCCAGAGGCAGACGCAAGACAATCTCGAAGCTTGATAGTCTCCGGGCATAGTTTCTCCCTTGCATAGCCGTCCTCAAGCCCATGTTCCTATCGATGTATTTTGCAGGATAATGTGCTCGCCTCAACGATCTAGGTCGTGCCAGTCGTTGGTTCCGGCGGAAGATCTTCACACGTTTGTCAGGAACAGGAACCCGCTCGTGCTAGTCCGCATCGAGCACGCAACGACGATATTGATAAGACAAGGTAGGCGTCAAGATGCATCGTTGATTCGTGAAAATGCTATGCCCTCCTACTCCTTGAAATCAATGCCTGTCCTGTCTGCTGCCCATCTTGCATCCGATCGCCGTGCTTGCCCACATGTCTGGCTTGCTCTATTCAAGAACATAGGCTGGTCTCAATAGCAATGGAAGCACGCGTAACCATACCTTTCTTCAACCTGCTATTCCCCTTGTATGCTTAGGCCGTGGTCAATCACCTAACCATGAGCGTCGAGCAGCTAGCTAAGTCGTCCGCTTTTCAGTCAATCATCGTGGTCGCTACCATTGATGTCAGCAACATTGAATCATATCATGTATGAATATCCTTACAGTCACAAAACTTGCTGCTGAGGCCGCCATGTCCACTTTGCTCGACGTATTCCTGACCACGGGAGCTGGCGGAGGAGGCATCGCTGTTCCTACAGCACTACTGACTGATCCTCGTTTGCTCGTTTCGTCTGACATGCCATTGATCACAGAGTGTCGCCGATTCACCATCTGTCCTTTTGAGGGAGAAGTCCTGGCCGATCCATAAGGCATACCTACACTGTTCTTGGCATATGTTGGTGCTTCGGGTAGAGGTCGTATCCGCAGTGGCGCTTGCAGTGTATGACGTTTAGCAGGCGAAGAGGAGAAGTTGGCAATCGTACTTGCGACAGTATTCGGTCTCTTCTTAACCCCTGTTACGAAGTCGTGCTGCATTGCCTCGTCCGGCTTCAAACGACGCTCAGGATCCCATCGTAGACATTTTGTGATGAAGTCGAGGAAAGCTTCGTCGTCACACTTCAGCGTCTGTTGTAATGTCTTTGTGCTAGGACGACGGCGCTTGCCCTTTGTCGAGACCGTCAATCTTGGCTTGCCCATTGAGTCGAAAAATAACTTCTTGCGAGTACTTTGCTCGACGAGGTGCTTCTCAGGCGGGCCGAACACTTCCATGATACAAGCAAGTTGTTCTTGCTCATTCTCTCCTGGAAAGATGGGATAACCAGTGTAAAGCTCTGCGAGGATACAACCAAGACTCCACATATCAATGGGCATACCATAACTCATGCCTAATATGACCTCTGGGGAGCGATAAAATCGAGACTGAATATAAGTATACACCCTCTCACTATCGAAACAGCTCGAACCAAAGTCGATGACTTTGATTTTAGATTGTAAAGGATGGGCAAGAAGAATGTTTTCCGGCTTCATATCACAATGAATGACATTCTTAGTTTGCAGCAAGCACAAGCTGCCAAGCAACTGTTTCGTAAAGCGGCGTATGAGACGTAGTGAGAAGCCCCGGAACTCATGGGCTTTTATGAACTCGTACAAATTCATACTCAACAATTCGGTCGATATGCAAAGGTGGCCGCGGAAGTAGAAGCTCTGTGTGAAGCTGACCATCCCATGTTCGTCGTTTGGATCCTACAAGCGCAATGTTAGCAAGATGATATTTCCAACTCTGGCCATCTGCTTACCCAGTCCTTTAGTTTCTGCAAAATGTTGACTTCCACTAAGGCCTGTTGATGAAAGCGCTTCTTATTTCGAATGATCTTGACAGCAACCAGTTTGCCAGTCCTATGGTCAATGCACCTGACAACTTGGCCAAAACTACCCTTGCCAAGGATATCGACGACTTCGTACCTGTATGCCAAGTGATCACGAAGGACAATGTTGTAATCACCACGATCGTCATCAAATCCGAAATTGACAGATTGTGATGCGAGATCTCCAACATACTTTTTGGCGTCCTTGGTACCACAAAAGTAGATATCCTTGTAGTCTATAATCTCACCTCGCTCGAATATGTTCAAATCTTCGGTGCGGCAGGCTTGACTTGCTGAAATGGCTTGACGTGGGTAGGCCCTCTTCGCCAGGTCATCCACGTCCTTTGCAGCACTTTCGAATCCCTTCTTCTTGGCACCAAGCTTAATCATCTCTTCGTCTCCAGCTGCCTCATCGGCATCCACAAAAGATCTTGATGTTTGGTTTCGAAGTAGATTCCTGGAGGTTCGAGATGCTAACATCTTGCGAACAGGTGACAATGGACCTGCATTAGATTTGCCTTGGGTGGAGACTTCCTTCGTACTCTGTGCTCCCGGCAATGATGTGGTCGACGCTAGAGTAGAGGCCAAAGAATTCGTAGATGCCTTGTTGATCGAAACCAGGCGAGGCTTGCCTGGATTCGTGGCATCTGTATAAGCTGCTACACCAGACCCAGGTTTCAAGGAAAGTCGTGCAGCCGCTGATGCGAGAACCTTCGGAAGAGGAGACGTAGGCGTCTTAGGAGCACGAGAAAACTCATCGCTTGTTATTCTCGGGGGTCCCCTAACACTATGAGCTGCAGAGTTTGCTGCAACTGTATCTGTCTGAGGTAGATGAGGAATAGATGAGGATGGGGTGGCGAATAGAGATGGAGAGCTGTTTTCTGACTGTTCCCTACTGAACTGGAGTGTGCGCGCATCACCACCATAAGATGTGGTGCTGCGCAATTGTGGGAGTGGGTCCTGCGCGTACGCAAATCGTGGGTCTGGGCCTGAGAAGCTGGCCTTGGATGCTGTCATGGGTGTCGAAGGTGTCTTGTTAGTCTTCCGCACGGGTGGAGTGCTGCCTCGGTTTTGATCTTCCCGGTACTCAGCAGACGCAAAGGAAGCGATTTTTGCACTCGTGGCTTCGCTCAAAGGCTGTAGATTTAGAGGCGCCAATCTGACTTGTTGCGACAAACGGTGCACTGCAGGCTGCACCGTATTCATTGAGTCTTTCTGTGACTGCATGGCATACGCAGGAGCCATGAGCCTAGTAGTCTTCGCTTCCTTCGCATATTGGTGATGATTGGAGCTCTGCGCATGTGGATCGTCCAATCGTAATTCTTCTGGCCCAAAGTCCGAAAATACAAAGTCCGCACCTTCTATAACACCACGAGGTGACTCGAAGGCCTTGGGTATCGCCGGAACTGGAGGTACTGTCTCCACCTTTTCACCTGTTGAGCTATAGGTGGTCCGGGATCTTGTACTAGAGCTTCTCGAGACCTGACCTGCTGGTGTTGGTCTTGACAGAGTTGACGAACCAGGAGTCCGGAACGATGCTAGAGAAGACCTGGACGACATGGACTTCAGTTGATGCTCCGGTGTGATTCGGTCGTGACTATGGTCTAATTGTCCATGACGGGGAGTGTTGCCGTTGATCTGCTGAGTCGCACCAAAGGTGAGTTCTGGAGTAGGCGACCTCGTGGCGCCGTGTCCACTCGTCTTCTTCTTTCGCTTAGTATCAGTTGGGCTGACTGTACGAGCGAGAAGCCCTCCACTGTGGGCCGACGCCGACGACAAACGCCTTTCGAGGGTGGATTGTGGTGCTGCCAGTTGCATATTACTTGGTGTTCTGCTCTTTTCTTGTGCGCGTGGCAATCTTCGAACGCTGGTTTCCTCTGCGAAATCGTTCGGTGGCGGTGCCCCGATTCTTGTAGGCAGCTTCGTGGATGCAGTCCTCACTATGCCTGACGTGGTCCTTATGCGAGGCGTTTGCAGGCTTGGCTGGCCAATATTCGATGCGTTAGCTTTTACAGGCGATACATTCTCCGAAGAGATCATGAAATCGAAGCTTTCAGTCGACGGAGGAGGCGGTAAGTAGTTCTGATGTTTGATGATCGGTGGAACGGGCTTAGCAACAGGGGGCATAGAAAGCTGAGCTGCACGCATAGCAGTACTCCGTCGACGTGCTGGAGAGTCTGCAGCTACGTTTATCTTGTTTGATGCGCCTGAACCTTGAGGAGCTGGTCCATCGCGGTAGATCAATCTTGCGGAGTCTACGTGCTGTCCAGATATTATCCTATTCCTGCTAGCAGGGGTTGTCAATGTGAAAGGATCGGCGGGTTGTTGCAGAGAGTCAGTGCGTGGTGTGGCAGCAACTGTTCGGCGCGAGCTAGCAGCGGTAGCGGCACTATACTGAGCTGTTTTTCGGCGGGCAGAAAGGCCAAGAAAAGGTTCACTTGTAGCATTGGGAAGGTAAGTGCGACGGGGCGTGGCAGATGAAGCGGTCGAGTTGTCGCTGAATACCCTAATTCGCGTTACTCGCAATATACAACACGATCGGACAATTCTAAACCATACCTCTTGCCTGCAAACTCTGCTGGTCGTGGTCCTTGAGGAATCTTATGATCGCGTACACCAGCTTTGGCTTTTGGTGTAGACACAACTCTCACACCAGAATTCTGACTTGACGATGTACCTTGACTGGCCAATTTCAAACCTCGTGTCTCATCTGCTGCTATTCTTGCAGCCCTCCTTTGAGGTGTACGCAGAACATCGTCTGTCGTGATCGTCAGTCTTGAATTGTGATGTTGGTGTAGGTTGTAGGTACAGGATGCCATCGAGTCCTCCTCGCCGACCTGCAGCGGAACAGTCATTCGTGGCGCCGTCATTGCCATTGATCAGCTTGCATTGATTGTTTCGTCTCCGAATGTACGTGGACGACAGTTGTTAGGCGCCTGCAATCAGGACTTGTTGTTGTTGGTGATTCTTTCTGTATCCGTCGAGTTGCAAATCGGCTTGGCCAGCACCAGGCGGAGTGAAGGCAGTAAGGTAGAGGCGGACGCGATCAAGTTAATGTGTCTGCATTCCACGCCATTGCTCGAAGCTGTCAGTACAACTGTTTGAAGACCGATCAACAAGCGAGAATGCGAAACACAGGTGCAACAAAGGTACGGCCGTCGTTTCATCTCGTCGCTGATCACTCTCTCTCTCCATGCCCCCACATTTCAACGTTCGGCCAGCACCAAAACTGACGTGCTTTCTCTAGTCCAGAACGAAGCTTTGTCCTCCACCTCCGGCTGTGATTCGAGAGACTAGTATACTGGAGGTTGTGCCTCTCTGTGCTAGCAATACTGTTCCAAATATTGCAGGCCGTGTGGCCATGTGAGTCTGTCGAGGCAAGTCGTCTTGTTGAGGACGGGTAGTCTCATTGGGTACAATCAATCAGCTTCATCATGTCAACACAAGACACGACTTTTGCAAATCGAGAGGGGCCTCTTCCACTGTTACGCTACGATGTTGATCGCTTGGCTTCAGCAGATGCTATGGCGGATGACCTACTCGATCAGCCTGCAAATGAAAGTAAGAAGAGGGCTCGATCAGCCTCAGATGGGGATGGGGGCAATGTCAAAGGCGGGTTCCAGGAGAGGATGTTTACTCTGTGAGTCCAGAGGCTCCTAGAGACGATACAATTTCTGATGGCTAATAACCACAGACTTCTGCAGCAGATTGTGCCGCAAAGTGCTCCACAGGAAGCTTCCACTCCAGTCAAACGCACAAAGCAGACACACGAAAGACCCAATTTCAGCCTGCCAATCATGTCAAACAACTTTCGCAGGCTGAATGCCAGGATTGGTGTGGTATTCGTCTTTCAGAAGAAAGTTGGGCGAATCTTGTCATGGCAAGTACCAACGCACACGTTGTCCTTGATGGCCGTCTACACTTTCTGCTGTCTGAATCCAAATCTGTTGACTGTACTTCCTATGGTAATTTGTCTATTCTTCATCATGGAGCCTGCATTCATTGCTAGACATCCACCATCTTCGAGCTCAAGCTTTTTCGAAATGCATACAGGTGCTGGCCCAGCCTCTGCACCACCAGTGACAGTCAAGCCAGTACCTGAAGCAAGCAAGGACTTTTTCCGAAACATGCGAGATTTGCAAAACTCGATGGAGGATTTCACGATTGCTCACGACGGCATAGTTCAGCTTATTGGAACTAGGACGAACTTTTCAGACGAAAGATTGTCTACTTTGATCTATCAGAGTCTGTTTGTCTTCGCATTACTTCTGCTTGTTGCAGCCAAGCTCATTCCGTGGCGTTTCCTCGCTCTTGTATCTGGTTGGGCACTAGTGGGATCTTTCCACCCCGATATTAGCCAGCTGATCGCTAATCTGGACAAAAAGCCACTGAAGGATGCCTACGTTGTTGTGAAGGCGCGTCTTACACGTTGGATGAATGAGGATATAATCCTGGACGAAAGTCCTCAGAAGCGAGAAGTGGAGGTTTTCGAGTTACAGCAACAGTTGACAGAAGGGACGTGGGGACCACCGCTGTACAGTGTTGCTCCATATGACTTGCAATCAACAGCTCGTATCGCAGGAATTGTCCCCCGAGGTGCATCTCGTTTCGAAGACGTTCAATCACCAAAAGGGTGGCAGTGGAACGCTAAGCTCTGGAGGCTGGACTCACAATCACAACAATGGGTAGAAGATAGGATGATTACGTCTGTAAATGTGGAATCGGATGGTGAGAGATGGGTGCACGATATAGGGGTGCGCTCTACCGCCCAAGCTGCTCTGAATGCAGTTGTTGACGGTATCAATATTCACAATCATGATGGACTGTGGAGGCGGAGGAGGTGGACAAGGACAGTGCGTCGAAAGGTCCTGTCTGATCCTGATCAAAAGTCAAAAGTAGAGTCTAAGACGTGATGCCTCAACGCGCTAATCCAATGAGAATGCGCAGGTGAGCTTTCAAGGCTTGCTTAAGGCCAAGCTGCGCCGCACGTGATCCACTACGTTTGAGCTAAGTCGCAAATTTGTTTCAGAATATCGCCACTCAGTCCCGACACCACATTTCAAAATGCTTAATCCACCTTCGTGGATCCAGTAAGCTTTGACCGAAGCATCCTCCGAAACCGTCGCTGTCGTTAAGGCGCCGCAATGAACTGGACTGGAGGTACTCTGTCCAGGCACTCGAAACGAGGTCAAAATGCGCTAGTTGAGAAGCAAAAGCAGCATTTCGCCAAAGCAAGAGCAAATCAACAGACACTTCGCGGCACACCTGCTCGTCCCAGGATCTTCGGCATGGAAAATGATGAAGAAGGCCTTGATGCAAAGTCATCGCGACATCCTTCAAACACCTCAGCTCAACGTCAAAGCAAGTTGGACGCTTTCGATGACTTTGCTCCTGTCGTCAGTCGTCTCAGCTCGATGGAGCTAAAAAGTGTCAAGCAGAATCATACTGTGTTGAAGCGCTCCACGAAAGATCCTCGACGTCAAGAAAGCACTTCATCTGATATCGCTAAACATACCGGGCATCGATCAGCCGAACGCAAAAGGTCTGCAAAAGACTTAGGTCCAAACAGCAATTCAGGCGTCGAAGACGTGGCAGTTTACGATGAGACCGAGCTCCAGCGTCAGCGAAGACAGCTTCTCATCAAAACGGACTGGGTAGGCTTGCAAGCACCAAATCCGCTACACATGGACTTTGTGTCTGATAGGGGAAAAGAAAACTTTGGCAAGCGACGTCGAGTAGAGCCGCAGCTTGCTCAAAATCAAGATTACAACAAGCGACCATATGTGTCCTCCATTATACAACATGCAGGTCCACACATGAATGCTGTTCCAAGCGAGTCTATACAAATCAGGATCGGTGACGATGCATCGACCAATCGCATGTCTCAAACACAAGATTTTCGCAGTCCAGCTGGCCGAGTATCATCACAACCTCGCTCTTCCAGTTCGATGCTACTAGATGACCACGCGCAAGTCATGGCTGAGCCACGGCACGCAAGAAGTAATATCATTTCCAAGCCCACCCAAGAGGTGTTACAAAATGATAGTCCTTTGGCACGTCTCAATCCGAACACTCCCACGAGAGAAGATTTTGTTGAGGCTACAGACGAGGACTACGAGAATAGCTCCAAGTATGAATGGCCAGTCAGTTCGGACTACGGTCGTGCAGCCCAGAACGTGCATAATCCCATAGTGCACAGAAATTCATCTCAGCAGGCGGACTTTGTGGTAGACTCGCTACCTCCGGAGGATCAAGCACATTTATCGCCAGAGAGGCCGGAAGTGCGTATGCCTAATACAGGTCACCAATCCGAGGACGCACATGGCGCCTCTGTGCAGCAAGTAGCTGCGCAACCCAGCAACGAACGCAACGACGACGCAAGGAAGCGTCAACCTCTAGCTAAGCTTCCACATCACTCGCCACCAGAAGCACCAGCACATTTCGTCAAGCCACGACTTCTAAACCTTCCCAAACTCACCACAAAGCAGATCGAGCCAGCTGCAAATACCTCAGTACCTCCCACTCCAGCCAGCCTCGCAGGACTAAACGCACTATGTCAAACGAGAACTGCACCTGGGCCAACGGAGCCAGCCCCCAAAGTCGAAGACGACGCCGACGCGATCTGGAAAGCCTTTGTATTCGGTAACCCGAAGAGCCCCAGCATGAACAAGAAAGTGGCGGCGAGCAATCTCACGCATCCTACTAAGCCAGCCACATCATCCCTGGAAGTAAGACCTCCGACCCCGAAGCGCAGACATCGCTCATCTAGCATCCTTACTAGTATCCCCAGTGACTCAGCCAACGCATATGCGAAGACCACTGCAGCCACAGTCGCACATTCAAGCTCAAGTGCATTTCAGTCTGATGACCGTGCCGTCAATAACAACATCGCCTACTCACAGCTTCCAAACGACCACCTCTCACTCTCCGGAACAGTCACAACTATATCAGAATTCGATCGCGTTTCCAGCGTCGCCAATGCTTCGACCATCCCAGCTATACTGCGAACAGATCGTCCCGTGTTCCGTCGTTCCTCGCCAGATCCACTCATTGTTGATCACGACAGACTTACTGAGATGACAGCACGTAAGATCGAGAAGCAGTCAGGTTTCAGAAAACCAAAGATTATCTTCAATCGACCGAGACCGTTTGAGGGCAGTGATTCTAAAGCAGAGGAGAGATATGAGATTGTCCACGTCGGGCGTGGGGTTGGTCGGCGAGCGAGGGAGATCTTGAAAGATGCGGAGGGTGAGGAGGGGATGATGGAGGATATTGAGGAGGTATGAGGTGTAAGATGGAGAGGGGCCGCTGGGGTGTGGCTCAAGTTAGTACTAGGAGGTGACTGTCTCTTATCAGGTGTACGGATAGACATTGAGTCGAGCAGGACTTGTTGTTGCATGGTTGCTCTTGCTGGTTGGATGCATTACTTGCTTGCGGATGGTTGGTTGCTTTGACGTTAACTGGCGTATACATATATCTAGCGCCAATATACTTGATGGCTCGTATAAGATAACACCACTCATATTCAAGGGCAAGGCCTGCATGCAGATATTGTATGTTCATGAAGTCGTGGTTGCTTGGTCTTTACCTCCAGCGTTGTGTGAATCCTACCTATCGTTTCCTTGAGTGGGATTTAGATGGATAACGGTGAGAAGGGAGGGATTTGTCGTTGGTGATGGAGGAGTTGTATTTGTATCTATATCATCCACAACTACTGCTCATCATCGAAACCTTCCCACTCATCGACTTCAGGTGCGTCATCGTCATCGTCATCATCCTCGCCCAGTAAGTCTGAAACTGCTTGATGGTTCAAGACAGTCATAGAACGTTTATCGTGCTGGGTGTTAGAATATGGGCTGTCCGTCAATAGTTGGTCTTCGAGTCCAGGGGGGATGTCGGCGCCGACTGTAGCTGCTAGCGCACGTATAGGTCTGCTTCGGAGTATGGCGTTAGGTGAGACCCAAACATTCTTTCTTGAAACATTGCCTTTTTCTCAGAATCTACCCCAGTTCAGATGTCGATATCCGATTTCGATACTGCTCGCCTAAAGCCCAGTGTGAGGGGTGCTGGAGTACTCTGGTATTAGCTAGACCCCGTCTACCATGTCGTACTCTTATCAAGCTACGGCCTAGGTTGTGTGCCTTTGGAAGTACGAATGTAGCTACATCCTAGGTCGTGAAGACTGCTAGTAATCCAGAGGCAGCACATATAACAGCGCTACATGAATGGCATATGGCTTCGATACCACTGGCCAGCAGACAGCGGTGGGACATCTGCAAAAGCGACGGTATAAGTCAAATTGCAGGAACAGCGTTGAAGGGTATACTGTGGGGAAAAGAAGCTCGCACAAGGTTGAGAGCGTACCTGGTGGTAAAATATTATACCTTGCATGTCACAACCACAATAACAATGCATTATCTTGAGCAGAGAGAGGGGAAAGCAACCCACCCCATCTCCTATGTTCGGGTGTGCATTCCCTCGATGATATCAACACTATAGGTTCGATTATTCCTATCGCTACATCTTCTAGTCCTTCTACAAGGATCTTCCTCATGTCAAGAACAGTTCTATAGCTTACTTCAGGTTGTGAAAACTGCTGTCGTCAACTTTGATTTAAAACTGCTCCCAGAGACACTGACTTTAAAGACGGAGTAGGACGTGTAAAAATTGATGTTCATCGACTTAATAGCCTTGATCGTCTCTTAGGAGTCGCATGGCAGCAGATGTAGAGTCTTGTTCTCATCGAAGAGATTGACGACTTCACCTGCCATCGCCTGTTGAGTCATGCATTTCCAGTTCGCCCCATGTACGCGAGTTTCACTGCAATTTTGTCTCTTCTAGTCTTGTGCTTCGGCTTGCTCGCATGTAGAAATTCGGATCGTGCTAGCCAAGCGCACAAATGCCAAGTACGACGCCAAGCAGCAGCAGCTTGTGCTTTCAACAATTGACTTTGATTACAGTGGATCTAAGCGAAGCGTTGAGTGTTTCGCAATCACTCCACATTGCTGGAGTCAAGGAAAAGATGAAACATGACTTTGACTAGGCGACATGCTCTAGTGCGGTAGTTTGCCGCTGCGGACAAGGATGTGGTTTGTGCATCGTCATGTTTTTGCCGAGTCTTCCTGACGCCAAGAGGGCTACAGCGACGCCTTTCCTTGACCAGAAGCGATAAATGAGTCAAGGGCTTAGTGCTTTGCCACTTTAGCGATCATTTGCGAGGAGGTTGTGGAAGGTTTTATATCAACCTCCAGGTTGACAAAAACAAATCTCTCTCGGACTCGATCAAACTCGAGCAAAAGAAAAGAGTACCTTAACGTCGGTACCGTTTCAGGAGCACATTTTTCTCGCGGGTCTTCGCGCCTAGCGTCTCTGGTCATGACGTGAGGCAACATTCGTGACAGAGTATTTCGTTTCCTATCATCGGCGTCGCGTGCTATGCCATATTAGTGCTGCCGTAAGAGCTATGATAGTTTCACAGCTCCTTGTCCGCGACACTGTATGCGATAAAGCTCTCTGCGGGATCGTTTTCAGTTTCGCTGAAAGAATTCGCGGCTTGGCTGTGGCCACGTGAACGGGTGCGGGTGCGTTTCCCCTGGCATTCGGCTGGCGTTGTACCTGAATTGTAACTCATGGTTGCGTCATCATGCTAAGATGTCCTCATCTATTGCTTGAACTGGTCGTATAGATTCAGATGGCAGACTACGCAACGGACACGTAAGCCTAAATCTGGTACTTTGGAATGGATCAAGCCGAAGTAGTGTATCGTGAAGCATACAACGTGGAGGAGATCAGGGACACGGGCGTTTCAAGAGTGTGGAGAACGTTTGTATATGCCTTGCTGCTGTCTTGGCTTGAAAAGGACGTCTCGCTTAGCTTGGTGATATTGATTGAGGCCAGTTTCATAATGTAGCTCTTGGGGGCTGTAACTAGTCTGTTGTAACAAGGTAGCGAAAAGCGCGGACAATAAAGAAGGAGTAATGATGCGAAGGATAGATAAGACAGAGGGAGGATGGTACCTGCCTGCCGTGAATGCCCAGATCCGTGGCGGCCCACACTTTGCTCCATCTTCGATTTTTGGATTTTGACAGAGTGACACTACAAATCTCCCCCTTGCTACCCTCGAGTCCTTCCGCAGAAGACAACATACATCTCACTTTGGCCAGCCAACATCTCATCCGCATTGCACTACTCATCTGTTCTGCGTCTCACGTTACACAGCAGCCAGCCTTGGCTATCTGGAATTCGCATACCTCACCGACACTGTCCACGAGACCTCTCCTCATTCGCCTCGCTATCGTCGCCGAAGCTCGACAGCGCACGACACATAAGACCACTGCTCTGCTCTGCTACTTGCTGACCACTGCCCTGGCGCACTTCGCTCGCTCTGCTTTGATTCTCTATCGCGGCTTTACTGATCCGAAAGTGTCTAGTATACATCCTAGCCCACTTCCCCACCTGTACTACCTACCAGGTCTTGAAGGCTTCTTTCACCGCTGGCATATCTGCACCTCGCAGCATGACCTGCTAACGACCTTGTCGTTATTACCCCTCCCCCACGACTGCCAGCTCAGAGATCAGCCACTATCGTGCGCTTCTACTCTGACCATACGCTATACAGCATGTATCACGACTAGACTTGTCGCTAGTCATTCCTTTTCATGCTTACAGTCATGTCTATACCTTTGCAACAATCACCTGGCGCTGGCGCCACTACAGCAGGTCTTGCATATCACAACGCCTTACGATACGACGATACTTTAAACAAGATGAATACACCTCGCGCTCAGATGCGCTCGCCCTTACCGTCACTGGAGAAACCTGCTCCCAGTCTACAGTCCTATACTCTCTCGGACGCTTCCACCCACTCTTCACCTCAAACATTTTCTCATTCTGAGTACAACTCTTCGCCAGACTTATATCGTGCTTTCGATTCTCCAGACGTTGAGCTTACACCATTCTCATTGCCAGAGGCAACTTTCAATTCATCCACTACTGGTCTCATGACGACTACCGAAACTATTACTTCAAGTAAGCCTGGATTAATCAGGCGATTATCTAGCGCCGGCAGAGGCAGGCTGCGAGGACGACCCTCCACTGCCAATCTCAAGAATGCGAGGGACCAGAATGTAGGCTCCGTTGTTCGTCGACGCAGTGATGTTCGCACCACCACCATGGACGGCCACCAAGTTTGTGATCAGGAAAATGAGCCAAGCATTCATCGAGAAGAGGACGACGACCACACTCCTTTGGCCAATGGAGCTGTCCCGACGCCAAGTATACAGCGACCTCGACTCTTCAGCTTGACTCGAAGATCATCCAATACAGAGTCTCCTGCACAACGAATTCCTCCGCACGGACTTTCAAGACGACCATCAACAGTCGACAACGCGCAGAAATCGACCATCATCATACCAAAAACTACAACCTTTACAAAGATAGGCCGAAAGAAGAAGAAACAACTCAAATTCACGCTTGATGATGTGGCAGGCAAGATGTATTGGTCTTCGAATTCCACTAATGCAAGAAAGCAAATGTATATCGACGACATTCGTGAGATACGAGCTGGACCCGATGCTGCTAACTACATGGAAGCCAACAATGAGACCCAATGCACTCCTGGCTGTTGGCTGACCATTGTTTACATTGATCCGGAACGGTCGAAAGGCCGCTCAATGAAGTTAATGCACATCATCGCTGAGAATGAAACCACCTGTGACAAATGGCACAAAGCTTTGCAGCACGTCATGAAAACTCGAGATGCTCGAATGGAAGGCTTGGCTGTTAACAACGAGAAACATTGGCTTGCTCAATGGCGGGCAGAGATGGTCAAGCGTTTCGGCCAGAATGATCATCCAGATTCGGATGAGAAGATAGACTTGGCCACTCTGCGTAAAATCTGCAGAAGTGTGTCCATATTCAAGTCTTCCGCCGACATCCAGACCATTTTCAACAACATTGGTGGTTTCAAAACTGGAACAATTAACCAAGCGCAATACCTAGAGTTTTTCCGCCGATTGACAGAGAGGCGTGAACTCAGATATGTCTTCGATCAGGCCAACAACAAGACACAAGCTCCTACGTTGAGTGAAGAAGACTTTCTCGATTTTTTGAGCACGCATCAGGGCATTGTCGTTAGCCAATTGACACGTCAACATTGGGTTGACGTTTATGCAAAGTATGCACACGGCGACAGACCAACGACCGACGGCACGTCTACTGGAGCAAAGCCCCTTACTGCTTCTAGAATGACATTCGAGGGCTTCAGCAGATTTCTGTTTTCCAGCGCAAATGCAATTCTCTCGCCCAAACCAGCAACTGGTAAGCTCACACGTCCTCTGAACGAATACTTCATATCGAGCTCGCACAATACCTATCTTCAGGGGCGTCAGATCTGGGGAGAGTCAAGCCCTGAGATGTATACTGAAGCCCTTAAGCGTGGTTGTCGTTGCATCGAGATTGATTGCGACAATGGGGTTGATGGCAAGCCAGTAGTCACCCATGTCAAGACTGCCACTACAAGAGTCCCATTTCTTGACTGCATCAAAGCTATTGAGCAGTACGCTTTCTTTGCTTCAGAATATCCACTCATTGTCTCACTGGAAGTGCATTGCAATAGTGATCAACAGAAGATTATGGCGAACATGATGGTGACTGTCTTCGGCACCAAGCTACTTCTTCATCCGCTGACCTCCGATGATTACACATTGCCGTCACCTGAAGAGCTCAAAGGTCGTATTCTGGTCAAGGTCAAGCTGCCACGTCCTGACGAGCCGGCACCAACTTCACCAGTCACAAGGAGACAACAGCATACTCGGAATCGGAGCATCAGCGCTCCTGCTCCGCCACTTGCACAGCCAACCTTCAATCCAAAGATGCTCGTCAAATCGCCAACATCTTTGAACCGCGATTTGACAGCTCAGGTTGAATCCATTGTACTTGCTGATGCGTCTTCGTCTTTTGGAAGTGGCTCGACTCTCAGCTCCTCACGCAACTCCATAAGCGGAAGCGAGGAATCTGACGTATCTACCGAGACAATCACGACTCCCAAAAAGACAAAGCACGTCAGCAACATTGTCAAAGAGCTTGGAGAGCTTGGAGTTTATACACGCGGTGCTAAATTCTCAGACTGGGACTCTGCCGAAAGCAACATGCCTAACCACGTCTACTCGTTTAACGAATCCACATTCGAAGCTCGTTGCGCGAAGAAGGACGGCAAGGTGGCTCTCGAAACTCACAACCGATCATATCTGATGCGCGTCTACCCGAAAGCTACACGCTGGCAATCCGGTAACTTCACTCCTCTCCAGTTCTGGCGACGTGGTGTTCAGATGTGCGCTACCAATTGGCAGACTTATGATTTGGGTACCCAGCTTAACGACGCCATGTTTGCCAATGGTATGGACAGAACAGGTTACGTCCTCAAGCCTTCCGAGCTACGCCGCTCTCGTGAGAGTACCACTGGTGAGCGTCTCAAACTTGGTCGCACCCATGTCAAATTTACTGTCAACATCATCTCCGCTCAGTACCTTGAGGCGCCGTCAGATATGCGCCACGACGCCGAAATGAACCCGCACGTCGTCCTCGAAATGTTCTATCCTGAAGACAAAGGCAAAGACGCTGATAACGATGACACTCTGACCTCGGCCACGCCTCTCCGCAGCGCCAAGTCATCGACCAAACGCACCGAGACTGTCCAAGGGAATGGTTACGACCCCATCTTCGACCCTGAAGAGCACAACACCTTCGTCATGAGCGCTGTCACTAAACACCCCTCACTCATCTTCGTGCGCTTCTCCGTCTTTCTCAACAATCGGTCCGAGTCGATTTGTACTTTTACTGGAAAACTCGTTGCACTTGGCCTGGGATATCGTCATCTCCCTCTGTACAGCCGAAATGGAGAACTTCTTCATTCGAAGCTATTTGTCAAGCTTGTGCGAGAAGAGCCGAGGCCCTGGGGGCCTGAGGGCGACGGCACACTTCCTGGAGCGCAGGAGTCGACTGGTAGGCAGTGGCGCAAGTGGCTGCCTAGTCGCACGCCGTCTGGAAGGAAGCCTACAGGCTGGAAGGAGGGCAAGGGCGAGGATGGGAAAGTGATGAAGGAGCAGGAGAGTGGCTATTTTAGCCAGGGGTGAAGTGAAGGGATGGAATGGAAAATGGGAAGTGTATTATACTGGATTGTGAATGGCAGCGATGGACATATATGATGATTTGACGATTATGATGTTTATGAGGGATACAAAAATGGGTTTCTTAGTGTAGGATAGTCAAGGACGCAAACGCCCCCTAGATGGGGGAAATGGAAAACACTTCTCTTTTACAGTTGGTTACAGTTGGTTGCTGCGTTCAATGTCGAGCCCATGGTGTTATATGAAATGCTTGCTCTGTTTGTTTCCTCGCTTGTTGTTGTGTCCGCCCTACTGCTGCTTCCTCTGCAGCTGAATGACTTGTAGCCCCGGTGAGGCTATAAATTGGGACTAGAGTGTGCATTTTGTAGTCTTTTGGCGTTTGTTAGCGAGGTGGTGCAACATTATCTCTGTTTTGAGTCTTGATCTCGTAGAATGATGTGTATTAACAGAGAAGGCTTGGGTCTCGGCTCATGTAGACCAATTTCACGCTAGGCCAGGCCAGTAAGCGGATGGTCAACAATTGTACTTAGGTAACATACATACTGATTACGGCAGCAGAAAAGTCCATAAAACATAAAATTCGCCCGTTTATGTAATTCGATGTACTTATCCTTCTCAATCTTGAGGCTCAGTGGTTGTGCCATTGTAATGACGGACTCTGGATCGATACAGATAGAGCGTATCGAAATCCAATGGCTGTTGGCGAAGAGGTTTGGTTATGTCGAGCAAAGCCCAGATGCGATATTCTAGCTTTTCATTCTGGGGAAACGGGATCCTGCAGTAGAGCTTTGAGTGTCAGAATAAGATGGAAAACTTGTAGCCAGTCTACTAGGCTCTCTCTAGCTGGCCTTCCCCCGCTTGTGTCTTTTCCTCAAAAGTTCTTGATACTAACGGTGTGGCATATGTTCTATTCACGCTTTGTGATATGCGGATAGTTCCGTGATGGGAGATCTTGTCATGCCCTGATCTACTTCATCTGCTGCCTTGAAAAGACGAGCTAGCAGGGGCGGTTGGAAAGTGACAATCCCGATTATATTTATAGCGAAGTGAGAGAGCCTTCGCTTTCCCATGCGAAGCTCCTGTACGACTAGCATAATACAGTGGAGAAACACTGGGCCTCCATCGACAAAAGAAGCAAGACTGCCTCGCTCGTGGTTGTCTACTAACCTCCTCATATTGAGGGTTAGAGCGTCGATCTCCCCGGGCGTGCTGCGAGTGCTGCTGATGAAGAGACCAGTCACCACTTCAGGATACATGTCGTGGTTTTCCGCAATGAAACGAACCATGATTCCGAACGAGTTAGGGCACGCTGGAAGATTGCCGACAAGACCGCGATATCTGCTCAACGCGCTTTGCAAAGCTTCGCTCCACTGGCTTTGCATGGCATCCTCTCGAGTGTCGATGAAAACTTCTAGTACACGACTCAGAGCAGCATTAAGCTCACTATTATCCATGCCACATTCATCAAAGAAAGTCTTCAATGCTGCTGGAAAGAGGTTATATCCATCCCGGAGGTGGTTATGTTCGTCCAAAGTAGCAAATGCTAGGGGAGTTATCCACGTATCGAAGTTCTTCGCCTTCCGGGAGCGAGCCCATTTCTATTTCACGAGGTTCAATGCTGCCTCTTCCTTGTGTCCTTCTACACAATATAGGAAGGCTGCCAAATAGGCCTCCTCATCTTCTGAGGTTCCCAAATTGTCTAGAAGAGTCGTAAGAGCCTCCGGCGAATGCTGCGGAGCCTCTCCGAACAATATGCTTCTTTCTTTTTCGAGGTCAGATAATTCGAAATCGTAACCATGCATAGTGCGATGCAAATTGGAGTTATACAACCTATATCGGTACGAATCTACCCACGGCCGAAGATGACCCGCATTTATCACGTGTAACATCAACATATTACGGTTGTGTTGCCATGCCAGTAATATGGGCTGTGGCATGTCCTTCGGATACCGATCAAGCGTCTCGCCATTCTCTAGCAGTAGGCAACTTCGAGACGGATTTTCGTGGTATGCGGCCCATTGTATGCTTGCGCTCCCACGGACATCTTCCGGAAGCGAACCCCTGAATGGTTCTTCTTCCCATGGCAGAAACGTAAAGGTAGTACGCCTTTCGTAAACGAAGTATCTGTAAAGACGCCATAGTTTCGCATCATATAGGTCTGGGTGATAACTAGCTTCGAGTTCAGCCGTGTGAAAAAGCCAGTATTGCTTGACATAGTCGAGAAGGATATAGGCTCGGTCGCCAAGTGTCCCATCTCGGTCCAGTTGGTTGCGAAGTAATCGATTCAGATCGATCTGCTTAGACTGGGCGGATGAGCCTTGCAGAGGTCGTTTAATGGATGTGGCTGCCCGGTATAGCACTCGACCTTGGGTATTAGGTGTAGTAATAGCGTGCCGAATAGCTTCGGAATCGACGTCCAACGCAGCCCTAGATTTGACCATTCGAGCCTCGAAGTCCTTGAAGGACAAATATGTAAAGCAGAGCTCACATACATAGCGTCCTGCTTCTTCTAGAGAGAAATGCGCGATTACCTTGACATCGTAAACCCACTGCCCAAGGAGGTATCGTGGGACAGTAGAATGAGCGAAAGCGAGGACGTCACTCTCTGGATCGTAGACGACTAGGTATACTGTCCTTCGTCATGATGAACTCGGTGATGCGGAAAGGTTTTATCATCAGGGCTGAGAACCACAGCTTCCATGACTTCCTGTAATTTTAATTGCCTTTGAGCACATATCAGCCATTTAGATGCTCTTAATGCCAGCTCCAGCTTGTTTCTGTCATTCGTACCTTCTAATCTCCTCTTCGATCACAAGCGGAAATGACATCCTTGGGTAGATCATCAAGGACATTCATGATGATTTGGATTGATGGTGCAGTATCCAGCTCGTCAAGCTGGCAATGGACCAGCAAGAACCTTGACGTTTGTCAGCCAAACCCAAAGTTTGTGGATGACACGTTGTCGTCAGAATTCGTGGGCTAGGACTGCTTAGAGTACCCTAACTTTCTTCGGGCTACTCACCTTATACCCTTCTCTAATATCCTAAGCTCTTCCTCAAACGATGTTTATGATCTTATACATTCGTGGAATTTAGAAGGTCTACGGGCACTCCTCACGGCGCATCCAACTTTTGACCAGCCCCACGAATTCTGACGACGACGTGATGAGCTACTTACATGCCGTCCGCTTGTGGCTCCAATGCCTTGACTATGCTATTTTTGACATCTTTCTCAAATTTGCCAAATTTGGGCGTCCACCGTTGTATTGCTGTTCTGACAATCTTCCCAATGTCGCTCGCAACAGTGCCGGCCTCAATGAAGATTTCTCCAGCCCTGATATCACTCAGTCCATCTTGCAGTCCTTTTTCTCCTGTGCGGCATGTTGCGACGACTTTGACGACGAGGGCTTGCGTCGTTAGCATTTTCTCGGTGAACGTAATCAATTTCTGTTGTTCCTTTTTTGAAAACTCATCTATACCGTCACGGATGACTAAAATCTGCTTGAGATATTTGCTGCACGTATGGATAAATATATTGATGATAAATTCCTCATGCACTGTAGTGGAACCTGCGCTGGCAGTTTTCTGTAGACTCTCTTCAATTTCGGGATACCAGCCTCTGCATTTGATAAATTGTCTCAGAAGGCACTGAGGAGCGCCGATACAGACAGTGAGCGTTTGTCCATGTAGTCAAAGTAGTGGTAGACCACGAGCTCGTCTTGTTCCGTGCTCCCCAGCATCGCCTGATCGATCAGGGAGGAGGCTAGATAAGTTTTACCGGAGTCAAGAATCCCATAGCAGCACAAGCATGCCGATCTCCGACTATCGTCAAATCCTCTGAATGCAGGATCTTCAAAAATCCAGGTAGCAGTGTCTGGATGGCGATGGCACGATGTCATGTCGTGTTTCGTCATTATATCAACTTCGGGAAGTAATTTCAGGAGGCATCTTCTAATCTCCTCTTTTCGTTGACGAGATACTTTCTGCTGATGCTCTTTAGCCTCCTCCATGTGAATGAGCTCAGTGCGAGTCTTGGCAGCCTTGGTGCATTTGTCCAAGTCTTTGATATAGTCGTCAAGCTTTCTGATTGATATTGGAAACAAGGCGTTTATGGTCACAATTTGGGACTCTGTGGCAATGTCAGTCGAGTAGCCTACCCCAGTTCAGAGGTCGATATCCGATTTCGAGACTACTCTCCCAAGCCCTAGTGTGAGGAGTGCTGGAGTACTATTGTATTAGCTAGACCCCCTCCACCCTGTTACACTCTCAATAAGGTAGGCCTAGGATGGGTGCGCATCAAAGTACAAATTCAGCTATTTCCTAGGTTGTGAAGACGACTGATAAACTATACATGTGATAGACACTTGATTTTGAAATGGGGTATGAGGTGGTAGAGATACTGTCACAGAGTGACAAGCTGTATTAGACTTACGTGATATTTTCTGCCACGCTTTACCCCATAGCTTTTCTACCTTCGTCTTCTCGTCCTTCCTTGTGTTTGTCTCATGTCTCTGCTTTGACTCGAAAGTGACCTTCACGTCGATATAAAACTCTAGTATCACGTAGTAGGCATTTATCAGATGGTTGACCAATTGAGCATCCTCTTGGAAAAGCTTCTCGTAGCTCCAAAGATTCGGTAAGTTGCGCCCGATCTTGCCCAGAATGGCGGTAAGCTGTTCAAAGTATTTCTCGTATGCGCTTGCGATCGTGAGAACCACAAGCACGCTTCCCCATATAGGCCTAAGAACGCTTGCAGTACCAACGAAAGCAGCTAGGACGTCCTTGTACTGCTTTAACCCATCCATAAAAGGCTGTATGACTATTTGCAGCTGTTTCGTCTAATAAGCAGTCTCAGCATTACTAGCTTTGTAGTAAAGCGTCTCGAGGTCTTCAAATATTACCTTATCAAATGTCTTGCGGTCTTCCTCTGTCAGCTTATCAAGAAAGCGGTTTTTGGCATTCTGCCACACATCAAGCTTGATGAAGTTATCCAGTCTTCGGGATTACGCAGTAGGATCGCCAGAGGTGGAAAGCCAGATGCGTACGAGAAGGAGACTTCAGCACGAAGGCAGATGTGAGGGCTTCGCAGATAGCGGAGCATGAGTGATGGAGAGTGGCTATGCCGCCCCATCTTGGCTGAAGGGTAAAGCACATTCTCATTGGCCATCATGCAAGCTAATGCAACTGAGGTCACATGGTCATTTCTCGGGACATCTTTGCCAGATGACGAACGAAACTCAATGTTCGATCGCTTGGAGAATGATAGCTATGATGGCCGTATTTACTGCACGAAAGTTGAGGATGAAGGAAAAGCAAGCGGGCAGACAGCAGCAGTAGTCGTCGTCGTCGTCGTCGTTGATGGAAGTCCCCGAGAGAGGTTGGCGTCACGTGACTGACGAACCACTTAATCAAGACTTAAAAGATATACGGTCCGCTCTGAGACGGCAGTGTTGTCTCTATAGCTAGACTAAGGTAAACACACGCCAGGAGAATGAAGGTGCTACATCAATGCAAGCAAAAGCAAGATCAATGATCAGTATAACAAGGCCAAAAGAGTGTAGACATAGTTGGAGGGCCACGCGAATAACAAATAGGAAAAACACTATCATCCTCCTTCTTTCTGAACCCATTTCTTCCCCCGACAGGAGCTAGCCCGGCATCAATGCTCAAAGACCAACGCATTTGAAGCAACAAGGCCTAGAGCTGCGAGAGCTCATCTGACCGCTCAGCTGATGATTGTGTATAGCCGTGATGATCATGAACTGCAGAAGGTCGCTCTTGTTGCGCAGGTATGCTGCTCACAGATTGTTGGAGGACAAACATCGTATTACTTTGCAGCGACCATCAGAGTCCTGTGCCAGTGACATCCCCTCGGATAAGATGTTGGCGGTATATTGCGGTCGTTCGAGCGTAACTCTGATGTGATTTGCGACCAACAACAGTGTAGACACAATCGTACGACGACGAACGTCTTATGCTAACGTTGACGATGCTGATAGCTGATAATCAAGGCTCAAGTTGAGCTTGCACTCGTATAGCACATCATCAGTCGTAACCTCCAACATCGATTTGACTGGCAAACGAAGTGCTAATACTCCTGCTGTCGTCGTCGCCATTCACTCCAGGACGGTAGGTACCGTTCGCAGGACGATCATTAGCCTCCATGAAACGCTTCAGTCGGTCACTCTGGCTCAAGCTTTGAGTCTTGTTGATGTCGTTGATGGTCAGTCCTGCAAGACCAGCACCGAGACTGACGCCTCCTTGACCAATACCACGTCCGTTAACGGTACTCGGGGCGGCGTCGGTCAGCTCGGTAGCAGCGACAGACTCACCTGCCACACTAGCAGCATTGTTACCACCTCTCATACCACGGCCATTGGTATGACGACCTTGAGCAGGCAGAGTAGGCCAAGCTTCGGCGAACCCTCCAAACATCTGAGGATAGTTCGAAGAACCAACGCCAACTCCACCCATAGATGACTGCACCGATGAGACATCATCAGGTATGTAGCCCACGACAGACTGATCGTAGTTCTGGCGACCGGAAGCAGAGCCATTCATACCACGCATAGGGCCAGCACCGGGAGCGGCACCTGGAGGACCATTGCGTCCTTGGTAAGCCATTTGGTAGCGTTGAGGACCACGGTAGGTTTGCTTGGGTCTGCTGAATTGTAGTAATGAGACCTGAAGATTGGACAGAGGTCCCTCCACAAGACAGTTGCGCTCTTTGAAGTGAAGCAACAAGAAGTGCCACAATGGATGCTTTGCAAGGACCTTAGGGTTTCCTAGTACGACAACACCGTACTTGGCGCGAGTCAAAGCGACGTTGAGACGACGAGGATCACTCAAGAAACCAATACCTTGATGGTCGTTGGAGCGAACACAAGACAAAACGATAAAATCCTTCTCACGACCTTGGAATGCATCAACAGATGCAACTTCAATCTCCTTGTAAGTCTCCTTCTTGAGTGTGCCATGAGTTTGCATCGAGCTGACAACGTAGCTGCGTTGACCTTCGTATGGAGTGATGATGCCAATATCTTGTGGCTTAACGCCAGCTTTGAGGAATCGAGTAACAATCTTCTCCACATTGGTAGCTTCTGTGCGGTTGAGGTAGGAAGTACCAGAGGCTGAGATCTCTTCATTGCCCAAGTTTGACCAGAACATCATTGGGTTGTCTGCAACTGGCCAAGGAAAGTCGACATCGCGGCGAAGACGTTGCTGAGTTGTGACACCATTCTGCAAAGAGCCTTCATAGAACATATTCGAAGGGAATTGCGAAAGGCACGGGTGCATACGGTATTGAACTTGCAGACGAATAGGTGCACACCCTAGAATGACCAAGCGCTCGAAAAGAGACTGATTGAGTCCAGCCTTTGCGGCTTTCTTGCTCATAATGACAGGTCCCAGCTGTTGGTGATCACCAACCAGGACAGCCTGCTTGCAGCCCAGTACAAGAGGAATCATGCATTCTGGTTCAGCTGATTGCGTGGACTCGTCAATGAGCACAGTTCTAAATTTCATCTTGGACAATCGAGGATCACCAGCACCAACGCAAGTGCAGCAGATTACATCGGCGTTGCTGAGGATCTCGCGCTCGGCGGCTCGAGTCAAAGATTTGAACTTCTTCTCATCCTGACTAGACAGTTCTCCTAGCTCGGATTTGAGCTGGTTGAGCTTGTTCAATTCGACATTGGTGTCATTCATACGGACTTGCTCGTGTAGAGACAGGAAACCCACAGATGACTCGACGTCTTCGCGAGACTTGGCCGTGACCCTGACAGCCTTGAGACCAGTACGATGGATGCGCTCACAAAGTTGGTCAACAGCGACGTTCGAAGGAGCACAGACCAATACTTGACCACCGTTGATCTTTGCGAGATGGTAGATGATAGTGGCTGATGTGACAGTTTTACCAGTACCTGGCGGTCCCTGGATGAGAGATAGAGGCTTCTGAAGGACACTCTTCACAGCGTTGATCTGACTGGCGTTTAGGTCAGGCAAGCCAGGTACACTGAATTTCTTGGGAAGCTGAGTCTTCATGGGTGCGGCTGCAACCTCGTGACCCAGAAGACGATGAAAGATATATCCAGAAACGCTCATCTCGTCCAAAGCAAAAGTCTTCATGGCGTGTTGCATACGATCAAATGATGTAGCTTTCCAGACATAGTCGGCACTAAAATTGTGAGTACAGTCCGTAGGTACAGACTTCAAGTCACCCTTTGCACGAAGCTCAATCGTGACCTCGTCAGATTGATTATTGGGAATCTTCGTCACATATCCCACACCCTCCCAGTGCGGACGCAATTCTCCAGAGTAACGTAGACGCATTTCATCTCCAACAGCCAATTTGACATCACCTAGCTCCAATTTAGGAAGAGTGAAACTGGCAATTTGCTTGTTGTTCAGAGCGTAGTCCCAACGCACGACCAAACCATCTTGCGATTGTGATTCCTTTAGCTTGCGATCGTAATCTGCTTCAATCTTCACAAGTGGTCCAAAGACATTCTGATACTGATATGCATCCTTGTAAGCAAGCTGGACAGGTGTGGGTTCATCGTCAATGCCAGCTCCTTGCTCCAAATCAGCAATAGTGGCTCCCTGGTTATCTTTCCACATCTCTTCGAGTTTGGCGATCATTTGAGGACTAAGATGACGTGCGCGAAGTTGTTCTTGGTCAGAAGGAGGCTGTACCAACCACGGAAGAAATGAACGATCTTCGATGAGTGGTTGCCAGCGTGTAGTGTCCCAGTTCATATCTTTCGAAGACGGCATCGAAGCGCAGGGCGATCGGCAGAGCAGGACGACAACGGTGTCTGACTTGGCTGGGATGAATCCAAGGAGGAAAACATTCTTGGTACCACAGCTGTAGCATTCCAGAACTGTATCTCCGAGCGTGGAAAGTGGGTGTAGCTGAACTTCCTTGTGGCGAGCGCGAACCAGATGGTTGACGATGTGAGAGGAAGACGTATTGCCGCGGGCACTGCAGAACCATTTGGTGCAGCCAAGGCATTTCACTACACTGCTCGTGTTGTGGATTCCGCAGTAACTGGTCGTCCACTTTAGTTAGCCTTTGCTTTTTCTTCATCTCTTATGCTTTGCCCGGTGTCAACCTACGCGCAAGCATGCGGCGGCAGCTCAACCTCCTCCTCCCGTTTCTCGCCAATCTTATTTCCTCCATTCATAGGTTGGCTGATCAGGCTCTCCATATCGTCATCATCATATAGATCTGTATCTTCCTCATCGTCGCCTCTTCTTCTGCGGGCCCCGCCGCCTATATGTGCTGCTAAGCCATTTGCGCCAATCACGCTCTCATCGGCATCGATAGTTGAAAGGTCATCTCCGGCGTTGATTGCGGCAGCGCTGTCGGAGACGATATGGTTGCCTAGACTGTTGAAGGCCTCGGCCATGGCGCTGTACGCGGTTGCGTAGGAGTTTGAGCGCCGATGTGTTGCAGTCCGCAACCTTGTTGTTCAGAAGTGTCGGATCTGAAGATCTAAGGTATTTCAAGGGAGTGGAGTTCGAGTCAGGTGCGCCACATTTCAGCGTTCGCCCAAAGAGGCAAGGTTGCTATTTAACATGGATGATAAGTAAAATTATGGTTGTGCTTTTCTATTCTATATTATAAAGCCTGAAGGCATTGGACAGTCCATCACACGTCCATTGTTGTGCCACAGCTTGAAAGGTAGACGTCGACTCCTAGTCTCTAATGGTCCTTCAGCCTCACACTTCTGCGCAAATACTGCATTAAGTCCACTCCCCCTTTACGAGTACAGCGATGATACTTCCAGTCTCTAGCTGGAATGGCCGATGACTGATGGCTCGCAAGATCGCGCCAATCATACCAGAATGTGTTGTGAATGATATTATACTCGATTCGTCCGTATTAAAAATGCCTGTCAGTAACAACCTAGCTCTTTCCGCTTGCTCTTCGTCCGTTTCTCTTTTATCAGGATTCCATAGGGTGTCCTCTTCTGTAAAGCCAGGCTCAATAGTAAAAGCGTTGAAGTGATTGTAGATCCAGGTTCTGTTGCTTCGTTTATCGCATGTATGTACACCAAGAGTTTCACGGAGATTCTAGTACCTCGTCAGCATCCTGATCAAAGAAAATCACTTGGTGGAAAGTGCCAGGGTAGTTTTCAAGGTTGTAGTAGCTGGAGGGAGAAGGGAGATCCAAAAGGGTCGCCCTTTAGGTTGTCGAGCGGGACTCGCTAGCCATACTAGGCCATAGTATCACTTGTTGGACTCTTACCTCTTTCACTGTGGCATGAAATGGACGCCGTCGTGGTAACTCCAATCGTGAAAACGTCAACATAGCTGTTGACAGGCACCGAGTCAAGGGACTGACATAATAAGATTGTGGCAAAGGTATCTTATGATATTTGATAGCCTGCTCAAAGAAAAGGCCTGCATCTTGCGCTTGTGCAATACCAACCGCAGTGAGGTGAGGATCTGTGAACTCTGGTAGTTTCGAGTAATATTCCTACATTCGACATGTCAATATGTTAAACTGGCGTCCAATTGCGAGATTGCTTACATCCCACTGAATAGTGCCATACTTGGCTTCTGCGACATTATGCTCTCCTTGTCCATGTCTGCCCATAACTATGAGCTTGTACACAACATTTGGTGGAGCATTCACATTTGTCTCGTTGAGCCAGGTCTCAAACTTTTGCCATTGCGTTTGAAACCCACTGGTATGACTGGTGCCATCAACTATCTGGTAAGGACGATTCAAGAGACCCAGCACTGATCCTCCTTGAGAGACAGGGCGATCATAGTGGTAATTCGCAGGATCAGCATGTGGGTCATCATGCACAAAGAAGCCAGGCACAGTTGCTATTCGCAGAGTTCCAGTTCTCCAAGGTGTTGAAGTGTCAGACTTGCCAGGTGTGAGTACTCCCGTCATGTCTAAATTGTACGGAGACCACGCTGGTGCTGTGGTCGAGGTGTTGTAGTATGCGCCTCCGAGGAACACAATAAGGATTACGAGGACGAAGGTTGCGATGCTTAAGATAGATATCAGTTCGTCACTGCGGACACAGAGTATGAGCATCTTACATGACCATTCGTGATCTAGCATATTCTCGCCATGACAGCCTGGATCTAGCTTCCTCTGGAGAGGAAAGCATCGACTACTACTAGCATGATTAGAATCCTTACATTGTAGAGGCAGTGATCACGTGGGCAGAAGAAAGGTGAACGACTTACGATGAAGCGTTAGAGCCTTGGCAAATGCTTGTTTTCTTTGCTAATGTCGGAGGTCACGTTTTAGGTCTGCTTCATATCGAAGCTGAACTGATAAGGCACCTGCAGACAAATCGAATGGTATTTAAGTGTACTAAATGTATCAGAAAGTCAATTGAAAGGTGCAGTCACGGACGGATGACGAAGCTACGCCGAACTCCGCGATGTCCGTAATCGCAAGTCCTTCGTTCTTGCTTTACTTGTAGCCTTCTGATCATGACCTGCGCACTGACAAGATACCTTACGCCTGAGACCTTAATAGTATCTACAAGTACATTCTATTCAACCCAACCACCATCCTCATCAAAGGGCAACAGCAATATTCACCCAAGTCATATAAGCACTAAAAAAGAATCTAGGTAGGAGCACAACAGAGTATAGGACGACATAGATGCGATAAGGTATACACGGCTTAATGTCTGAATGGAGAAGCGGAGGTGTAAGGTATATGTGAAGGATGTGACATGGTGCTCTTCTCGTTTGCTCCGACCCTTAGAGCCCTCGTTTAGGGAGAGACATTGCACGGAGGTATGCCGTCTCGACCTCATGACCGTAGGTGTCGTCTCTGCTCAAATAAGCGTCGTTTCCTCCGAGACATGAAGAGAGACGAAAGCCACGGGACTGAGCTCCTGTAGACGCCACACGAGTAACTCCGGACGTGCCAGCAATGTTCTGCACGAACACTCCCGCAATGCCTTTCCTTGCAAATCGAAGCGCCACAAGCATCAGGTACTCGATGCATCACATCACCCGGTGAGCTGAGATGTATGTCTCAGTGTGCCGAGAATAGTGATACTCGCAGAAGTGTAGCCATCATACACTATTGTAAAGCGTTCTCTGATACCATATTACCACCATGAGTGCTCATATTGCCATGATCCCAAAATGTGCTGCAGATGGTGCAGAAATTGAGGTTGCGGTGTTGATGTTCCCTATTCGATGCGGCTATTCCAAATGCCACCTCTCTGCCTGATGACGTGGCACAGTGGTGCTCATCGTGCTGTGTAATGCATTACCCAAAGCTGCTTTCGGAGGTGGACGCTTGCTCATAATCTTGGATGTGCTCCTCCCATCCTTATCCGCACTTCGAGCTCGCTGCCTGAAGCAGATTGCAAAATCTCATTACCTCACCTAGCTGAAAGCAGGCACCTTATTCACATCCGCCCACTCCGGTCCCAAAATCTCAGCATTCTCAACCACCCCACCATGTCTCTTCCCTCCCTCATCCTCAAACCAGCCATTCATAGCAACCTCACAGCACACCTCCACAAACCTCTCCATATTCACACTCGTATACATGCCCTCTTTAATAATATTCGCCGTCGTCTTCCCGCCCTGCAGCACCGTCCCCAATCTCAGACAGAACACCTCAAGCATGCCGTCCCCATGCTCCGCCTCAAATGCCGCTTGTACTTCGAGCAGTTTGTTCTCGGCTGCGCCTTTGATCTTGCGCAGTTGGGATTGTGTCCAGAGTGTTACATTGGGATTGCGCTCGGCGCCAGTGACTGAGAGGTAGATGAAGCGGAAGGGTTGCTTTTGATCTGGGTTGTCAAGGGAGCGAGAAAGCGCCATTGCTGCTTCGAGCGGGAGGTCGATGTTGGCCTTTTCAGCAGCATCTGTGTTTGGGAATGAAGCGGGCGGGCCGCCGATGCACCAGATGCATGCTTTGACGCCGACTTTGGCGAATTGATCGAGGAGTTCTTGAGGCCAGCGCTCGAACTCTTCGTCTGTGAGTTGGATTTCGGTTACTTTGGAGTGTGGTTTGGAGACGGCGGTGGTGGGGGTGTCTGGTGAGGCGCGAGAGAGCGCGTATACATGGGTGATAGCTTTTAGTTTGAGGAGGTGGAGGAGGACGGCTGTGCCGATGTAGCCTTTGCTGCCGGCTACGATGATGCGCATGATTGTAGTGTATGAGAGTTGTCAGAGAGTTGTTGTTGTTTACATCTAGCTCAAGGGAAGCTCCTCGTATACGTGGGGCATGACGTGGAGAAGCACAAGGAAGATTCGGCACGGTCAAAGTCATATACTTGTATAACAATCTACCTGTCTAGGACACGATACAGCATCCAGGAACTATGGCGCTTGCGATACATCATCCTGCTATGTATCGTACGATGTCGCTACATAGAGCTGTCATACTGGCCCCTACACCTCCCACGTGTTTTTCTCCATTATGTTCTCTGCCGAGCTCCTGCAATGGTGCTGGTGCTCTTGAAATGTCGCAGCAGTCTAAAGAACCTTGTAGCAGGTTTCGCATTCGTAGGAGAGGTCGTCCGTTGAGGTGTCCTCATTGATGCAGACCGTATGGTGCTTGAATACTTGTCGTTCCGCTGATTGTCGTGCTCTGGCATTACAAGATACTCTGGCGCCACAATGTATCACAGCAATCTTCGACATCAGGCAGTCTCACGCTGCAAAGCTTGCTCCATCTCGAACACCAAATCTTCCATAAAGGACAAGGCATCGAATGGTAAACCTTTACCTTCCTTAGCTACTTTCGCCACTTCCGCGACAAGTAGCGGATCCAGTCGCCGAGGAGCATGGCCTTTGTCCTCGGCGACTGGAGAAGCAGAACTGCCCAATGGCAACCACGGCGCTGCTCGTGGTGGCAAGTTTTTGCCTGCCTTGTGATGCAGGAACCGCCAGTATCGCCATATTTCGAGACAATCAGGCTGCTGTAGAAGATACATTGGGAATGAAAGGTTTTGGAGGAATGCTTCTTTCAGGAGGGGTTTGTGGTCCAACACATGATTGGTGTCCATCTCTGCTGTTTGGTTTGGTACCAGTGGCGCTGTAGGTCCTGAGTTTAACATGTCTTCTGGCTGAGAATCGTGTGTCTCCTTCTTCACTTCCTCACCCTCTTGCTTGTCGGGTGAGTCGATGGCAACCTTCACAACGATCTCACGGTCAACGACCATCACTCCAGTGACCTCCTCAACAGCCTTCTTCTGCAACTCCTCGTTGCCAAGAGTCACAAAAGCGAATCCACGACCCTTGCGAGGCTCATTACGAGCCTTAAGCTTCTTCACCATGAACCTGGGAATAGGTCGGAGAACGATCTTGGCGGACACAGGGGCATACTCCTTGAAGAGCTCAAAGAGCTTGTCCTCCTGGATGTCATAAGGCAGGTTGGCGACCATGACCTTTGTCTTTGATGGAACACCGTCCGAGGGAGGACCACGGGTCTGCTGAGCATTACACAGCTGCACCCTCAAATCTGAAGACTCCGACAAAGCCATTTCACCATCACACTCGTCGCTCATCTGAACATCGCTCGTCTCTGGTCCCAACTTAACACTTTGAGCAGCATCGAGTTGCTCCACAAGGACTGACCTAGATAACCATGGAGGTGTTTCCGGAGGCTCAGCTCGGCCTACCTGACCATGCAGAACTCGCCAGAAACACCACAAACCCTCACAGTTGAATTCTGTTCGGAGATGTTCAGGAAATGGAAGATGGTTGTGGAATGCCTCTTTGAGCTCCTTGCTTTGACGGCCTATGTCGGTCCTTGCATTCGTGTCTGGCTCTTCCCATGTGGACATCGCTGCAAGTGTGTCTTTAGTCTCTGCTGTCACTGTAGGTGCTGTCGTCCAAGGTGCTTCACCGAATGGCTCTGGCTTGATCTTATTCTTGTGAGCTTGTTCCTGATCTCTGTTCCGCACTGCGTTGGGTAGATATGGTTGCCAGAGATCACTCGAATCGGATACGTCGCTTGAGCTATCCGAGTCGGTGTCTCGATCTTCAGATGATGATCGACTTGAGATGACGGCTGCTTCGTGATCTGTAGGTAGTGGTGCACTGGCCATTGCTCCAGTCACGCTTCTCGACATGCGTTCATTAGCTTTCACTTTAGCCATACTCCTCATCACGAGCCTTTTCGTCGCTGACTCTTGACTAGGAAGTGAATTAGCGCCCATCATCTCGAGCCCAAGTGGTTTTTCGTCCCAAATCTGCGACTTACGGTTGAGGCTGACCGAGAGAAGGGTCCCAAGGAGGGTTCAGTGGGGGCAGTGGTCGATTCGCCTCTAAGTGCAATTGTCTCCAATGCTGCCAGTGCCTTGCGGCCCGTACTCCTTGTTGCAAAGCCGCCGGAAATGCCTGTCCAGCTTGGTAGGCAGCTCTCAGAGTATCTGCTTGAGCTTTACATTCAGCTGATATTGCCATAGCTTCTGACTGACTGAGAAGTGACTTCCAAGGAGGAGTTTCTGGAGGCAGTGGGCGTTTTGCTTCTCTGTGCAGTTGTCTCCAGTATCGCCAGCGCGTTGCCCTAACAGGTCCTTGTTGGAGTGCCACGGGAAATGTCTGTCCAGCTTGAAAGGCAGCTCGTAGAGTATTCAACTGAGCTTTACGTTCGGCTGGTTTTGTCTTGGTGGATTTTGGCTCAGTCAGAGAAGGGTTCCATGGAGGATGCTTTTGGGGTAGCGGGCGATTTGCTTCTGCGTGTAAATGTCTCCAGTGCTCCCAGTGCTTTGTGCTATGCAGTACTTGCTGAAGAGCAACGGGAAACGCGTGTCCCGCCTGAAAGGCATCTCGTAACAATTGAGCTCGACGCTTGGCTGATTTTGCCATGGGTGCCGAGCGCTCGTAGGCCAGTCCAGTGATGGTATCTCGAGTTGTGATATGGAAGCGACAAGACGAGACGCGGGAGTGCTTGGAAAGTCAAGAGCGAACGATGTAAAACAAAGAAACTTGCGGGATGTGATGAGATCGTAGAATCTGAAACACGCTCTTTCCGATCCGGCAGCTGAGCTCTTTCCACGTCCACCTAAATAGCCATTACCTTCCTCATACATGACAATCACCAGGAAGGATGTCACTTTAAGGAATTGAAGGTCAAGCTCAAGAACACTTCGAAACGTCCTTGAAGACGCGACTGCGTAATACATACGTATTTCGTGACTTTCTTCTCTCAGTGTCCCGCCGCCAAGATCTTCTTCTGCCCGATATTCGACAGGTAGCGTTCAGAGTGTGAAGGTTGCCAGTAGCGCCACAGATGCTTCGAGCCAGGTCACACCGAAGTCGAGAATCAGGCTGAGAATGTACAACTCAAACACACATGATGGCGAAGTGGCACAAAGCTTTACCGAACTATGAAGTTGCTAGATTGAGCGATGATGACAGCCGAGACCAGGAAATCTACCATCAAGTTGCATGTTGCACTGTAAAGTGTTTGGAATTGAGTGAGAATCTAAGTATAGAAGTGCTATGTATCATCGAATGCATCGTGATGACGTTGGAGCGTTCTTTTCCAATGTCGCTTGCTCGCATTGGAACAGAAAAACAGTCGCCTTTAGCTGTTTGTATCTTGCCATTGAAGATCGTAACTCCGTCTCGGTCGTACTATCAGAATCAGGTGCAGTTTTAGAGAATGCTGGAAATGCAGTTGTGCTTGCGGAGTAAGTCGTTTCAGAGTAACGCATCGTATAGAATGGCTGGCTGCTCAGATCATTGTTGGCGGCTCCCATTCTCGATACAGAACTGAGTTGGTCATTGTCGTCATAGCTGGAGGCTGACAAGTAACGGCTGGCAAACAAAGATGAGTGGTTGGCTCGAGCTACCACTGGCAAACCCATCAGCCTATTTTTGACAAGCTTGCAGGCGGTCCGATGCGCATCTCGTTACGCCTGATATGATCGTCGTAATACCCATACTCATCACCTAGTACCTGTCGCGCTTCCCGTTTCAACAAACTCATTCTCCCCGGGTTCCCAAGCATACGGTGAGCTTCTGCTTCTTGCAGGAGGACAGCACCGTAAAATTGGCGCTTATCTTTTTCGTGAAGGTCCAAGTAATCTTCTATGGCCTCTCTGACTTCAGGAATCAACTTGATAACTGATTGCGCCATTGCACGAGATTGTGGAATGAAGTGTGAACTTGTGCGGGCGACTGTGAGTGAGATGCTGCAAGTAGTCATGGGGCATGCAAAGGAGTAAAATGATAGAGCAAGTTGAACACCCTCGGCATGACGACCTTTTCGGAATGCTCTCGCCTGCTTGCTGATGTTGACCATGCGCACAAGCATACCAAGCTGCCATCAATTTCATAGCTTCTGGTAGTTCGAGTTGAGTCCAGTGGTCCATCGCCTCTTGGTAGCGCACAGTGAAGAATTGTATACAGTCTCTCACAGACTTCCACTTCGCACTTGTGATGATGTTCCTAGCCTCGTTGGCAAGTTCTTCATTGAGCGCATCGTGGATCGTGACATGAGGAAAGTCCCACCAACCACTGCACCCTTCTGCACCCCGTGTTGAGTCTACTGCTCCTTCAACCTTCGCGTCAGATAGAGTTGAGAGTGTGAAGGGTCGAAGTAACATCTCTTCTGACCACGTTGTGGGTAGAGTATTGCTGGATCGTAAGAAACGAAGATTATAGAAGAGATCTCTCACCAAAGGTCCACCTGTTCGAATGGGCTTGTTGTATTGAGCAACACTGTAGCAAAATCTCTGCAGCCTTTCAAGACCAATGATCATGGTGAACGATGCCTTCTTCTTGGCTGAAAAGTTTTTGTCCGTGATGTCCAATTGCAAACGATAGTGTTTAAACATACCCACCCCACCATCTCCCACTGAGTCGGAGACGACGTTGGCTCGAGTGGCTAAGAGCTTTTCTATAAAAGTTGACACTTGTGATACGTCAAATTGCAGCTTTACAAGGATAAAGATGTGTTGTAGAAGGAGCTGCCTCAATGCTTCATCGTGAATCTGGCGACAAACGCGAAATATCGAAGCAAAGTTGGGTCGATCGGTGATGGTAAGTACATGTTCATAGACCTAGATTCGTTTCATCAGCTCAAAGGTCAAAACATGGCACTTGATCACTTGATAACTCACTCGATCACGCAGTTCTCTGGGAAGCTGTAGGATTGGGAATGGCTGGAACTTCTTGAACTTCTTTTTGCCTGCCATGATCACGTTTCTTCAAAGTACTGTTGATTGATTGCCTAGATGCCGGTATGAGAGAACAACACGTACAATTGTTTGTTGTCTGGGAAGTTTGAGTGAAGAGAAAGTTTCGCTCACAACAAACGAAGGTGAGGAGCCAGACCCCTTAACGTGACGACATTGACGGCAACCTGCAGGCGCTTAGGCATGCGAGAGCCTGCGGTCAGAAGGAAGGAAGAAGCTTTTGAGAAAAGTTGTTTAGATATTACTGTATTACCTTCTCTTGTTAGAACACATGATCGTCATCTGCCGTAGCTTTTGACATGTCAATCCAATCCAATACTGTAACACCATTTCTTTTCGTTTAAACTCAGTATGCGACCATGTCCGCAAGACCTAGCAATTCATGTTAGCAGAGATCCATCAACGAGTGAAATCAGGAAACTTACCATCCATCTCCCTCTTCCAATTCTTATGTTGCGAAATCTGGAACGTATACGCATCAACAAAATCTTTCGCATCCGCAGCCATACTGATCTTCTCCTTGAAGCTCTGCGGCGTAGTCTGACTAGCAGTAACAACACCATAACTCTCCACAACATCACCGCTCTCCGAGAACGTCATAGCAGGAAGAGCACAGGCATCCTTGATAAAGGACACAGCCTCACCTGTAGCACCAATAGCCTTTAAGTGACCGAATGCTTCACGGACCCAGTGGAGAGCACGTCCGTTCTTGCGGAGTGTCTCGACGGATTGAGCACCGCCAGGGACGAAGATGGAGTCGAACATGGTGGAACGTTGACCTTCAAGATTGTGGTCGGGCTTTACTTCTTTACCTTCAGATGATTTGATGGGTGATCGCTTGGGTGCGATGGTGAATGGCAGCGCGCCTGCTGCGGCTAATGCAGCTTTGACACCGTAGTATGCGGTGGCATCGAAGCCATCCGCAATGATGATAGCGACACGACGTGTGGCGATCGTGGGCGTCTCTGGGAGGAAGTCCATCTGAGAGAGGTTCTTTGCCTTCTTGCCGTGGTTGGGTCTTCCTGCCTTCTGAGGGATGGGCGCACCTACTAGCTCAGCAACTTTCTGGGCCAGCTCGAGATCAATGTCGGCCAAACGCTCGCACATGCGGTTATATACTACCTCATCGTCGCAGTGATCGAGCTCGAAAGCAAGAGCCTTGACTGTATGCCACTTCTCGTGGTCTGACAAGGAATTGTAGAACAATTGTGCCTGGTTGAAGTGCTCGCTGAATTTCTTGCTGAGTAGGCGCTGCTTCATGCCTTCGACCTTCATGGGGTAATCGTAGTAAGCACCTTCCGCAACAGTGGCAGGCTTGGTAGCTTCGAAGCGGTTGGGCCAGTAGTTGACCGTGCCTTTGGTGATTGTGTGGCGTCCTTGACCATCACGGTTGTTGTTCATAAATGGACAGACTGGTCTGTTGATGGGAAGTTCTTGCCAGTTGATACCGAGACGAGAAAGTTGAGTGTCAAAGTACGAGAAGTTGCGGCCTTGCAAAAGAGGATCATCTGAGAAACCGATACCAGGCACGACATGAGAAGTGCAAAATGCAACTTGCTCAGTCTGAGGGAAGTACTCATCCACAACACGGTTGAGCTCCATCGTACCGATGTAGCGAACTGGGAAGTCCTCTTCGGGCCAAAGCTTAGTAGCGTCTAGAGGGTCAAACTCGAACTTATCGAGATCTGCCTCAGCGATGGTTTGGATTCCAAACTTCCACTTGGGGTATGCTCCGTTCGTGATAGCCTCTTCGAGATCTTTGCGATGGTAGTCAGGATCTTGTCCAGCAAGTTTCAGGGCCTCATCCCACACGAAACTGTGGACACCGAGCTCGGGAGTCCAATGAAACTTGACGTAATGGAGTTCGCCTTTAGCATTGGTAAGTGTGAATGTGTTGACACCGAAGCTAGGAAATGATTAGACTCGGTGCTGCCACTCAATATCATTAAGTGGACCTACCCTTGCATCATTCTGTAACTTCGAGGAATACCACGATCCGACTGAGCCCACATAAACATGTGGGTAGCCTCTGTGTGGAGATATTGGAAGTCCCTGGAGTCATTGTTAGCACAGAGTGTGCAATGAGAGTTTATCATGCTAACCAGAAGTTGTTATGTGCCGTCTGTGCCTGTGGCACTTCATTATGAGGCTCAGGCTTGCCAGCATGAATCACATCCGTGAATTTGATAGCATCTTGCACAAAGAATACCGGTATGTCATTACCCACGAGATCTAGATCAGTTAGCGTCAAAAAGCTAATCAATCATTGCCTGCGACGTTGTACTCACCCCAATTTCCCTCCTCAGTATACATCTTAATCGCGAAACCCCTCACATCCCTCACAGTATCCGCACTCCCCCTACTCCCAAGCACAGTCGAGAACCTCACAAACAACGGCGTGCTCCTCGACGTATCCGTCAAAATCCCAGCATTCGTCACATCCTCCGCCGACTCATGCAGCGTAAACGTGCCAAAAGCACCCGCACCACGAGCATGCACGACACGTTCCGGGATGCGTTCGTGGTCGAATCGGTGGATCTTCTCACGGCCAGCCGCATCTTCCAATAATGCTGGACCCGTCCTGTTTTCGTTGACGACGCGGAGCCATTGGTCTGTGTTGCTTTGCTTGACGCCGTAGTCGGTGGTGAGTCTGTTGTTCTTGTCCATGTAGTCCTTGGTGTCTCGGGCCATGTCTTGTTGCTTCTTGCTGCCTTGGATGCCTACTGCGCCTGCGAGGGTGTCGACGCCATTCTGGACGGATTGCATGATGTTGGCTGCCATGTCTGGAGGTCACAGGAGGGATTAGGAAATCGAAGGGTTGTGGATTTCAAAAGATAATGAGACTTTGAGGTAGGGGATGAACAGGGAGAAAGTATAAGGAATCAGGACGATGGGAGGAACAGGAATGAGAGGAATGAGAGGAGGGAGGGGCAAATAACAATAGCAAGCGAGCGAGCTCGCAAGCTGATTATTAAAGAAAATAACTCCAATGGGAAGAGCTCGCTTAGCTTTAGCTCGGGGCGGAGCGCAATCCGGCGTAGATCATGCGTCATCCCTACCAAGCATATGCACGTGGCGCGCGTGTCAAAACGTCAGAAGTTCGTTTCAGATTATTCAGTTTTGTTTTCGAGGAACTGGTCAGAATGGAGGCGTGGCAATGAATATCAATGAAGAAAAGGAACTGCACAGCAAGGAGGAAGCTTTTGTATTATTGGAGATTAAGTGGTCCTGATGTCCAATTACGACCACCATCTAAATTGTCTCGTCTGCTCTAGTGCAATCACTTGGACTTGTGGACAGTGGCCAACTTGCTGCGTACTGGCACATTGACGGACTGTCCGGGCTTGGGGAAGCCAGAAATGTTGACTCCCTTGCGGAAGATGAGAGTGTGGCTGGAACCACCGAAGTGGAACATACCTGGAAATCGGTTAGATCATATAAGGTGTATGAATTGAGAATCATTCTTACCTGTACATTCGCCCTTCTTGACGTGGTCACCTTCCTTCACAGTGATTTCGCAGGTACTGACTTCGTCCATGCCGATACCGATGAAGCACATCAAGCCAATATCAGGGTTGTCCGCCTCAATGAAGATGATAGCTCTGTTAAAGGTTAATCAGTAATCGCTCGCCTGTGATCTATTCCGTGGACGTTTACCTTGTTGCCAAGTGTGCAATGTACGACTGACTGTTGGTAAGACCAGCCTTGGACTGCGATGCATCATTCGTGTTAAAGATAGCAGAGCTGATCTTCTCCGAGAAGTAGGTACCATCAGCGACAAAGGCCTTCTTGATGGTACCGCTGACGGGGGTGTGCCAGCGATGATAGCTGAGCGCCGAAAGGAAGGCTTGGTAGACTGTACCACCAACGAACTGAGGTGCGAGATCGCAGCCAGCCATCATGTCGGAAAGAGAGTACTTGTTGCCCTTGGTCCAGAATTCGTCAACAAGCTTGACGTTGTGCTGGATGTTGAAGGTCTTTGACTCGCATGCATTGACAACAACGCTGTCATCGTCAGGGTCAGCAGTCTCACGGTAGCCATCCTGCAGCTCGCGTGTGAAAAAGTCTACGTCTATTAGCTTGTGTCGTACTTTCACAGACAAATGTTAACTTACGATCCCAAGACTTGTAGCCGTAGGTAGGGTGGTCAGGTTCGCACTTGAAGCAATCATGGAAGGAGAGCTTCGAATCGGGGCCAGTAGCCTGGTTGGCGACAGTGCAAATGTCGTTGATACCAGTCTCGCCGAACCAGCCAGTCTTGTGCTTGGTGAGCACCTTGGCACTCTCCTCGGATCTCAAGAACTTGCCCCACTCGTTGAGCACCTTCTTCATGCCCTTGTTGAAGTCCTCTGAAACAATGGTTAATTTTAGAAACAACATAAAACACTTCAGGCATCTTACCATCGAGGAAAAGTGCGTAGCCTGAAGGTGTTGCCATAGGCCAGTCAAGAGTAGCCTGTAAGATCGTGTCAGTATGCATGGCTTTCGTTCACAACAATTACAGATCACTCACGTTCATGGGTACACCAACAAGTCCAACTTGAGCCTGGTGCTCAGTGAAATGCGGTCCCTGTCCCATAATGTGGTTCAATACTGCCAAGAGATGGTCGAAGTCACGAATCTGCTTGTGGCCAGTAGGATCCATCTTGTATGGTCTGTTCCTATTAGTCACGATACTCACCACATCTAGTCACGCTTGATCGAAGACTTACCCTCTGTTTGGGATCTCCTCAAACATCGACGTGGCAAGCATCCTCAACTTCGAGGAACTCTTGACCATGTCACCAAACTCCTTCAACACAGGGTTGAGCTCCTTTGGGTTCTTGTCGACATGCTCAACCTGCTCGCCAAGCCACTTGTTGTGAATGCGGTGATCAGTTGGCATCCACCCACCGATTCTGACATTTATCAGTAATTGCAGAATTGCAGCATGAATGGTACTGCTTTACCTCTGTCTTTGATGTTCGTCAGGGATATCTGCTGTAGTGTCAGAAATGATGCTATGCCTCACAATTCGTTGCAGCAGATGCCTACCATGATGTTTCTCATGCGGAACATCGGATGAGGGATGAACGGCTGCGCTGGACTCTGAGGAGGACATGATTGATAGCGTATATACGTCTTATGCACAGAATGTAGAGTGTGTGAAGCAATTGACTGAGTGATTGAAGTGATTGAATGAAGGAGGAGGGGTCGAAAAGTCTTATAGACGCGCAACCAATGGGCTCAACGTCATCCTTTACCCCACTACTCCCCTGGAAGTGATCCGGCTGGGTCTGAAAGCTTGTCCAGATCTCAAGCTTTTAGCACGTGGAAAAGTTGGTCAAAAGTGATGAAAGAGGATTCAGAAATAGATCAGGGTCGCATCGGAAGTAATGGTCATTTGTGGGCTAATGTCTATGTGGTCTGGATCGCCCCTATGCTACGGAAGATGTTCGATCTGAACAACAAGCCACAAGCAAGGTGGTCCGACAAGAGACCACGTCAGCTTGGTCTATTGCATGAAATCAGTACGAACATTGATCAGAGCCGCACCTCCTCCTGTCTTTGCCAGATCCGAAACCAATACTTCCGACTGTTGTACGAGCCTCTCAGCTGCTGACGCGGAGGCTTTACCTAAAGATACTAGAAGTGATTTTATTAGATGTCCTCTGGATGAGGCCGCGTATCGTCAGACTTACCCAGTATAGCCCCATTCAGCTCTTCTGCCACACTGTTTCTGCCATCTGTCTCGAGAAGATGCGCCAAACTACTATCCCTAGCATCTGGATACGCAATGAGCGCAAACGTCTGATCCAAAGTCTGCTGCTCCTCCTTCGATATGTTGTCTCTGAACTCTGCTTGTAGCTCTTGGCCATATTGCAGCGCTTCTGTCATTAGTGTCTGCTGTTGTACCATACTGTTCCGTCGAGCTTCGCTTTCGCCATTGCCATTGGTGTTTGTGGCAGGAATTCCATCATGAGCCTCATCAAGTTCCATGTTGCCGTCAAAGACGTCGCTGTAGCCACCATCGTAGTGCATGGAATTCCGATGACCGTTCGCTGCTGTGCGAAGGCTTGAGTTGCTCTGACGATGGTCACTATGTCGCTTTGATCGTGGTTGGAGGAGTGTGCATTGCCGTATCATTTCTACGAATTTTCGGCATCGGAGCTGGAAGTATATGGATGTGTTTGTCTGCAATACCGTAGGATAAAAAGCGTTCGTGTGTTTCAGTGCTGTATCAATATCACCCGCTAGAACAGCACTTCGTATGCCTGAACATGTAAGCCAGCTTTCAAGAACCATTGGATATTATACTTACGCTGACGATGCACGGCGTCCATGTCCTCCTTATACGCCACATTCTGCAGCGATCTGACATTGCCCGAAAGCAAAGCCGCATTCTTTCGTACTTCACCATTGAAAGCTTTGGCTGTTTCCGTATACCCTTCTTGTGACAGATACTGTGCAATGATCTCTTGTAGCAGGTTGGCTTCAGTACCGTGGCCGATCTGAGATTTCAAGGAGGTGGCATCGATGTCCTCTTGCAACGATGCACGTTCGCGCTAGCTGGCTTAGTTATGAACATGACGTAGAAAATAGTATGAACTTACAGCGACGAAGCCGTCGATATCGAAAACGAAAGGGGCCTGCCCAAAGTTCGTCTTGATATGCTCTCCAATCTTCTTCATCCCTATTGATGGGTAAAGTGCTTCTGACCTAACGTCTCGAAACGCTATACCTACAGGCATAGTCAGTCACTGTGTCGATACCTGTTCAAGTACGATCAGAACATACCTAATGGATGTCCATTCCTTGTATAGAATATTTGGCCACTCTTGAAGTTGATACCGCAACCAATCACATCTGGATAGACAAATTTAGGACCATAAGTCTTTCCAGATGCAGTCTGGCAAAAGCTGAAGCCATCATCTGAATGATATGCCCATGAATTCTGCTCCCATCCTGGCAGCTTCTCGAGTTTAACCTTCGACTCGGAGAAACCTATGCCTATTTGACTGAACAATCGTCAGTCCCTACCTACTAACATCAAGCGTAATGTCTCTACTTCTCTTTGCTCTTTCCAATTACGGTGATCTCGTAGTAGTATATGCCGCACTCTTTCGGCACCGGAGCATCTGCACGTACAGAAGCTGCGTCGTCTTTCTGTATGTCGGTGGACTTCACTTCGAGCCCGTCACTCAGCAGTTCAAGCCCATGCCATTTGTCTGCATGATTCCATCTTGTTGGCAAAGGTTTTGTAGTATCTTCGTCTTTCTTGATTGGCTTTTCCACTATATCAAACGCTACTCCCCGGTATGAGGAGGATCCAAATCCACCTCGTAGGTTCATACTGCTGGGTGTTGTGGAAAGGGATCCTACTCTTGATGGAGGACCTGATTTATTCTCCCTTTGTTTTGCCAACGCAGCTGCTCTGGCCTTGTGTCTTTCTTCCAGTCTTTCAATGTATCTTGAGTTCATGAGATATGAGGGTACGAAGAAGTCAGACGACCTCCAGCTCATCATGCTAGCCATGTTGTCCTCGAAACTGAGAGATTGTGCCTGAAGTTGGTCTCTAGTCCAAGGTAGATCTGGGGTATTGTAGAGCTCTGGCGCATCCGAGTTTCTGTGTTGGTGTTGGATAGGTTGTGGTGGGGGGTATGAATGGGATGTGGTTCCAAGTATCGAAGGAGGCAGGTTCGAATTAGAATATCGAGTGTAAGCGTTGGGAAGAGTGTTCGGCGACCAGTTGTTCGTGGGTGATTGTCTTGTAAGAACAGATGCATAAGATGGCCTTCTTGTTGGTCCGCTACCCGGGAGCATACTTGAATAGGATGGAGGGCGGCGACCTGGACTTGTCATGGCGCTTAGAGCGAAGATACTGCGTACCCGTGACACCTAGTGACTGACTGCAGTTGTCACACGGACGGGCCACGACTCTTGGTGTTATCCTCGAATGGTAGATATCTAGTTACACTTGTGAGGGAATCGTAGTAGGATGCTTGGCAGATGAATGGCTGGATCACGCTAACTCAACCCGCATTATACACTGAGCTTTAGGAGCTGCATCTCGTGGATCTGGAGAATCATGCAAGAGACATGGGAGTTGGTAATACAAAGGCGGTGAGGATGGTCAGGGCATTACATACAGTAATCATGATCGCTGCATGTGATGGGCACAGCCACATGCTCAGCAGATAGGGAGATATGCTCAATCCCTGGCTGAACAAGACCAAATGATGGTCTTAGACATAATTTGTGCTTATACCTGCCGCATGCTACGTTGTCCGTGTTCCTGCTGGTGCTGCCTATACTAGAAAGCCGTCCGTGTGCTGTGTATGACACCTGCTGTAATGCCCCATCCGAATGTATCACCCAACCATCATAATTCCTTATCATAACTCCTTTCGCTCCTGGCATAGAAGACCCTATATTCGTACATCGTTACAACAGTACGAAGATGCTGAGGTACATCTGCCGGTCGTGTTGATCGCGAGAGAGCTTCACGTCCTTGTCAGAATTTATGGCCTGAACCCGCTGTAGAGAGTACGCGAGCTCTCTTCGAGCTACTCACCTGATGCTGTTTTCTGGTATCCTGGGCTCTTTCTCGTTTGATATGTGTATTCTGATACATCCATCAAATTTAGAAGGTCTGTGGGCACTCTTCACACCTCATGATACCTTAGAGCAAGACGTGGTTTGATTAGGCAGGCATCATGGGAAGTGGGGCAGGAGAGCTTGCAATGTCACCAGGGTTGGTAGCATGACGAGGCATACCCGCATCATGGTGGCCACGCTCGCTCTCTCTGCCACTGTTCATTTTGGCATCAGTCGAACTCGAATCACTCTTGACATCACCATCGTAGCCAATCTGAGGAATAGTCTTGTGCGTGTGCCAGGAGGGCATAGTCCAGCCAGCGCCGGTGAAGCTCTTCAAGACAAAGGTCTTCTTCTCCCATTTGCGACAAGGTTTACCAGAACGATCGAGAGCACGAAGATTTGCGTTGATGGTACCTTGATTGGCTTTGGGTCCTAGCTTGTGGCTAGAAGCAGGTACTTGACCACCGAAGGGACTGTTGACATCGACATCTCTGTTCGGACATTAGTGAGTGGTTTAGATGGGCAATGTAATGGTTGTAGTATTGATAATCATATAAGATTATAGCCGCTTGCAACGGATATAGGCACGAATAAAGGCAGGACAGGACATGCATATGCAGACTTACGTTCTAGCTTTCTTTCTTGGACCCGGCTTGCCTCTCTGCTTCGGCATGCCATTCGCGTCTAAGGCTGGTGCAGACCTCTTCGATCCAGGCGCAGGCCCTTTGCGTTTGCTGACAGGTGCAGTGGGTGTAGGGGCTTCGTCGTTGGCGAATGGTAGTGGTGAAGGTTCTACCTCGACCTCTGGTGCAGTTTCCGTGGGCAAAGGTGTTTCGACTTCCTCTTTCAGGTTTGGTGTGGGTGCTTTTACAGGTCCGAGTGAGGTAACAGATGATTGTCGAGCATCTTCGTGGATCGTGGTAGATGGGGCCGAGGGAAACCGTGTGAGGAGTGATGAAGGCAACCGAAGTGTGAGGAGAAGAACTTTCTTTGACTTGAGTGATTTGGCAGAGCCCTTGGTGACTACAGCGTGAGACGACATTGAGTCGGCAGGATCGAGTGATAGGCAATGGGTGAGTACGAGGGATGAGATGCAATATGCTTTGCGGCCAAAGGTGTTGTGAGCAGTCTTTCTCTTCTTAGCAAGCCGATCGCGCTCGTCTATGCGCTGGTTGAAATGTGGCCTATGCACAACAATCTTCTACAGCACCATCGGCGTTATTGTTCAAGGCAGTACAGTGAGCATGTCATGTATTGGGCAGTAGTGGTGATGTCTGTACAGGGATGGTGGTGTTGGATGATGATGGCAAAGATTGATGGAGAACGGCAGGCAAAGTGAGGGACCACATCGCGCCATGATTTACAAAGAGCCAGCCTAGTCGTTTCGACAAGCTAGAATACCGTAACTCAATCACGATTAGCAGTTGAAGGGTGTCTTGCCAAGCATTCGACCCCTAACCTCGAAGCTAGTTCTACCAGAGAAACAACTCCACTGACTTAAGTTAACCTGAGCTTGCGATTTGAGTCTTATTGAGCATTGAGTATTGTCTTCGTTATCGTCGTCTGAGAGTATATATCGTGATGTGAGCTGTCGTGCCTCACTCTCGCGTGCGTTATGGCAGTTCCCAAAATGTGAAATATTGTGAGCTCGTGCTGTCGCGTAGTGACACCCCTTCGCGTGTTCACGTCTTCGCAGCAAAATTGTGCGGTTTGTGCTGCGCATCTCGTTCTCATGCAAGCTGATGCAAGGCACCGAGATACACCTTCCAGCCTCTTTCTACATTCCTGTATATATCTGGAAGCTTAGCCATCATCCTACCATCTTTTCATCCAGCATCATCCTCAACCTCCTCTCTTGTTCCACCTCTTCCTATCTTCCCAGCTCTGCTTTTTGCTCCGCGTTCTGCTTCGCTTTTCGCTTGCATAGTTCTCACTCACTCACTCAACACCATGGCCGTCCACTCCTTCAGACGCCTGCTTGATTTCTTCGTCACATTATCATTACTACAATCAGTCGTTATAGCTGGTCATATTCACAGACATCTACACAGTACTACTCATTCACACGAGCATAAAGCCATCGTACGTCGGCAAACGACAAATGTCGATGTTGCTGCATTGATACAAGGCATTGGTGGTATCGAGCAATCCATGGGCAATCCGTCATTGTCTGACAGTTTCGTTCAATGGTTACAAGGTGTAGCATCACGTATCAAGTCGATTGATCTAGTTGTCGTCCTTGGACCATCAGCAACATCCTCACCTTCATTGACACCTCCTGCAACCACGTCGGCATCAGCATCTCCAACTTCTTCAGTCGCTACCACATCGATACAAAGCTCGACCCCTGCTCAGGCGAATCCCACCTCTACCTCCGCTCCCACAACAATCGCGAGCTCCAGCTCTCTGGCGACGTCCATTTCAAGCTCTGCTTCCGCAACAACAATGAGTACGCCCTCCTCATCGACTCCAAGCACCATTCCCTCAGTCGGATCATTCAACGCTAAGGCTTCCAACAACGTCGTCGTCTATTACGGACAAACGCCAGGCACAAAGGATGACGGCAGCGACCTCATGCATATCTGCCAGGATCCCAATGTCAGCATCGTCAACATGGCTTTCATCTACGAATACTTCTCAACCAACAACTTCCCTGCCACCAATTTCGGTCCCGCCTGCTGGGCAGCCAAGAACAGCATCGCTCCTAGTGTTTATGACTGCTCCCCTTACGCTGCCGCCATCCAAACCTGCCAATCATCTGGCAAGAAGGTTTTCATCTCGATTGGAGGTGCCGTAGGGCTTACCAGCTTCCCTTCGCTCGCCCAAGCACAAACATTCGCCTCTAACATTTGGAACATGTTCGGCAATCCAGCCTACACCGACTCAACCTTCACCTTTCAAGGCGCCACCTACAACTGGACCGACTTCCGTCCTTTCGGACCCAACATCATCATCGACGGCGTGGACGTCGACAACGAGAACAACAATCCCGCCTACTACGCCGACTTCGCTGTCGCACTTCGCCAAAACTATGCTAGAGATACCAGTGGTAGGCAGTACTATCTCAGCTCAGCACCACAATGTTTCTTCCCCGACGCGTCAAACCCGGTCCCCATGCTCCTCAACTGCGACCTCGTCAACGTTCAATTCTATAATAACCCTGGTTGCAACATTAATGCACCTAATTCTGGCTTCACCAATAGCGTGTTACAGTGGAGCGAACTTCTCGGCAACAGCACCTACAAGAGCGCCAGTGGTGTTGGTCCATTGCTCATGATTGGTGTGCCGTCGCTGAATAATGTGGGGTCTGGATATGTGCCTGCTTCTGACTTGAAGGGATATGTGGATGAGGTGAGGGCATTGGGCATTGATAACTTTGGAGGCATCATGATGTGGGATGGGACGGAAGCGCTGAATAACGTTGTTGATGGAGCGAACTTTTTGGATGTTGCTGCTGCTGCTGTGCAGTGAGTGGGACGAAATATGGGATCGGCATTGGTATAGCATGGTGTTTTTGGGTTTCTGAGGACTGTCTATTCATTGGTGAATGCATTAACGGGAGATGATGCTTATGGTAATGTTTGCCACGATTTGTATGTAGCTTAGTTACTGGATGAGCAAAATGAGAGAATGGAATGACAAGAACGACTGGATCGTTTATGATTATTACATCATGCTACCGACCCTTAAAGTGCTGATGATGTTCTCATGTATGGCACGACTTCCTCCTTGCCACAATTTACAAGACGTCAAGAAAGCAATAGTGTAGACTACATACATCACCAATCCTTTCATCAAGCAACATTACCGCAGACGACGTCGTCTATCGCCAACTCCAAAACAGTCCCCTTTCCTTCACAATCTGGACGAATCGAATGAAATACGATATCACGGAACTCAGAGCTAACAATGCAAAGACTCTTGAAATCCAAACATCCTCCTAAGCTACCGTACAGTATCCAAGTAGAGTCGACTCATTCGATTTGGCACGGTACATAGTAGACACCCTTGCAACAAAATGGTGAGTATACAGTAGAAGCCCACCACATCTCAGAGCCCATCATACAGTATTCAAGCCACCCATCATACATAAGGAGATAGGGGGACACTCGAACCAAACCAACACACTGCGAAGAGAAAAGAAGGACCGCGAGCTGGTGACGGAGGCCATACCATGATGTACAATGTCAATCGCAAATATCACGTACTACCAGCAGGAGAAACATGATTTGTAGTGTACATAGATCGTGGCTGATTACACGACATCGGTGCATCACTAGACGCGGGACGGAGTGCTGCTGCAGTACTCAGCTCTTCATAACCAGGTAATGCACAAATAGAAATTTGTTGATTACTTGACGAGAGATCCATCATGTGTACCAAGCTTCTGGGAAGTATCAGCTAGCTACTAGTTCCTCATTATTGGTAACATATATTGCTGAAGCGCAAAGCCGCCCTTCGCTCAGAATAGAGGTCACGCATGGTGTTCTTTGTGTCACAGGATCTTTCTGTACGATGAGCACGTAAATCTCAAGTGGTATGCTGCTGTTTATAACAGTCCTCAACCGTGTCGTCCAGTCTGAGGGCAGCCTCCACACGAGGCGAGCTGTTTATACACCTGTCATTGACAATCTTTGTGTCGCTGATGTCTTTTACACCGTAGAAATAGATTTTTCGCTGCGTGCTTGACTTTGCGTACAATACACTCTAGGGCCATTGCCATAGTTTTATAATGGAGTGTGATATACGCCGATCGATATTTGACGTTCAGGGAGCGAGGTATCATAAGATCAACTTCGTGAGGAGAGCTTCCCCAGGAAGAATCCGCTGAGAACTGACTTGCTCATTGCTGATGGTATGATGAGCTTCTTTGCTACCAGATTGCACTAATCCTGACTTTACTCATAGCTAAGTTCGTGCTCCATGATATTTCGAAAGTGTGGTAGGGCTTTCACAGCCTGTGGGACAGAATCGAGGTTGATCTTTTGTCTGTGGACATCGAATCGTTGTATAGCTTCAGCTTCAGCTTGTTCATGACGTCCAGTTGCTTAGATTAGCCGTAGAGTAAGCGTAGGATCTGGCTGATCATGTTGCTTAGAACGAAATAATCGTAAGTTTGTTCGGGAACTGATTTGGACATTAGTAAAACTATAGACAACTGCTGACATTATCTCATGGCTGGCTTTACTCCGCTCGAAATCAGAAATGCTTTTTTGAGAAGATATATGGTGCGCTGTTTGTGAGATCACGAACCGAGATCAAGTCTCCGATGCTCATTTGGCCCCAGCATAATTCATTCATAAAGGACCATACTATCCAGGCCGCACGAAAGATGTACGTACCGTGATCAAGATGGGTTCGTGCGCTTCAGCCTTGCTTCGAGCGCTTGTGTCTGTAACGCTCGCCGTAAAGACCAGCTTATCAAGTTGGCTTGAACTTGTTTCCCTTCTGCTGTAATGTCTGGAAGCGCTTGACCAATTCTCCAGCCGCCTGTTTCTTCTTCTCGCGGACCTGGAATCTGTAGAAATCGCCCATTCCAGATCTCTTGTCTTCTTCCTTTTGTCGTAATTCCTCCATCTTTGCTTGAGCCTCTTCGTTACGTGCAGGTCCAGCACGGCCACCACGGGTGACGGTGACAAAGCCGTCCTCGTCTGGTATAGCACGTTGCCGGGCGAGCGTTCGTGATTTGGTGGCTTCGGCCGCCGCGTAGAAGCTCATGTAAGCGTCAACCACGGCTTGTAGTTCGCCCTTTGGAGGGTAGCGTAGTTCGTGGTGTTGTTGGTATCCTGTATAACGGTCAATACGTCGAAATCTTGTGAGCCGCTTCCAACAACATACTTTGCGACCCCAACGCCGGCAATCTGCCCTCCAATCCTTGTCCCCAAACAAGGCTTGTCCTAGCTTTCGCAATCTTCTTGACACTCTTGAGCGCAACCTGCATGCTCGGTTCGTCGACAAAGACTACAATAGCAGCACTACCGCTCCTATGGACTTCTCTGTCCCATACTGTAGGAAGCTGCGTAGCAGTCGCATCCTCATCCGACCTTCTTTTACGCTTCCTGCCAGACTGTGCTGATGTCTGTTTACTCATCGCAGACTTTGTCGGTCTTGTCGTCTCGAATTCAACGTTTTCTACTCGACTACCCCCTAGATGCTCTGCGAACAGCGAGCGGAAATGGTCTTCGGTGGCATCGATGGGTACGTTCACAACGAAGAGCGATCGAGGGGATCTGGCATCTGGAATCTTGGGCTCGTGGGTACGTATGTAGAGGTAGTGCGTGCTTGGGGTGGAATAGGCCGCTGGAGCTGATATCTGGAGTGGCAGGATATGGTAATCCCCAGTCGTCGTCGGCAGCTTTGCCATGGCTATAGGGGCCATTCGGAAGGTCGAAAGTATGCTGAAACTCGGATTCGAGAGGTTGATATCATATAATTTCTCAAATCTTGTTGACGGAGCTTGACTCCGGTCTGCCAAGCCGTACATACATGTATTACACTCTCTTTTCTGTCACACGGCATACACGAGTGTCATTATTCTTGAAATATGGTGAAACCACTCTCATTCAAAGGAGAAAAGCCCAAGAAGCGCAAGCGTCCCGCCGCAGAGATTCGTGGCAATGACGACGAAGCTCCATCCTCAAAAGCACTTGTTCAATCAAACGCAAACAACGACGAAGATGATGATCAAATGAACTGGGTGAATGCAGAAGCCGTGACAGATATCGCAGGGCCAGTAATGATCGTACTGCCATCCGAACCGCCGACATGTATAGCCAGTGACGCCAACGGAAAAGTCTTCCGCAGCACGATCGAAAACATGATCGAGGATGATCCACGCACCTCAGAGCCGCACGATGTACGACAGGTATTCGTCGCCAATCGAGTTGCTGGCACGGAAAGTTTCAGCTTCAAGGGCCATCATGGACGGTACTTGGGCTGCGAGATAGGGATCGTGTCGGCGACGAAAGAGGCTGTTTCGCCTGTTGAGTCGTTCATATGCGTGCCTGTCCCTGACAATCCGGGGATGTTTGCCATGCAGACCTCGAAAGAGCAGTTTCTCACGCTTGAGGAAGGTGGGAAAGGAATAGGACTACGAGGAGATGCAGAGAATATCAACTTCAATGCAACCTTCAGAATACGAATGCAGGCACGCTTCAAGCCCAAGCTGAAAGTGGCAAAGGAGGAGAAGGCGTTGTCCAAGATATCGTGGAAAGAGCTTGAGGATGCTGTGGGTCGGAAGTTGGATGAGGAAGAAGTGAAGAAGTTGAAGAGGGCGAGGCGCGAGGGGAATTATCATGAAGCTCTATTAGATGTGAAAGTCAAAGGCAAGCACGATAAATTCGCTTGAGAGATTTTCGGAATGGCTTTCAACAGCCAAGCATCATGCCTGATCTATACTTCGGTAGGGCAACTACGTTGTAACGGACCTGCTCGAGCAAAAACCGACGTGCCTACAAGCACCATATTGTCCTGGATCAAACATCCCCACGACTAAGCTACTCGTCCAGATTCGGCTAAGACAGAGGTACCACTATGATCCTTGAACAATCTTCCGACGCGACTCGCATGTCGCTAAGATATGTGTGTGTTCAATCACAAATGAAGACGTCGAAATCATTCTTGTTGAGCAATGATGAAAGGTCGAGGAAAAGCCGGTCCCAGGGTGTGGCTCGAAACAGGTTGGTAAGATATCGAGATATCGTTATCTCGAGTCTTGATCTGCCTCTGAGATAGAGAGGAGGATCCGGAATATTCAGAGACCGTTGTCGTCCGTAATTGTCGTTGGAAGCTGCAGTTGGTTTAGGCTTCCATAAAACTCAAGCTAAGTAGTATGCCCTCGAGTGTATCTCCTACGAGCCGTAGAGATGACTTTCGTTCTCCGCCCGCTATTACTTCCATAATGTTGAAAGAGTCTTCCTCCCCAGCTCAACATACCACCAAGCAGCAATGCATAATACACCCACATCTTTCTCTCCAATTCACCTCCTCCCTCCTATCATCACAGCATGTTCCGCCTCCGCCTGCTCCTTCGCAATAGCCATAGTCGCATCATCCAACTGCCACCGATCCAATGCCCCACCCCTCTCACTAACCCTCGTCATCAACCTATACCGTTCCGCCAACAACTCCCTGATGAACTTCGATGACCCCTCCAACACCACCGCCTCACTCCTGCCTTGTCCGTTCAAACCGGGAATGAGGCCGGCGAGTTCGTCAAAGCCTTCGCGGATGGCGGCGCGTCGTTTTTGTTCGGATTGGATGTGGTTGTTTTTCTTTTCTTGCTCAGTTAGACGCGGTTTGTCAGCGTTGAGGACGCCGCTGGGTGTGTCCATTGAGGATGGTTTGGTGGGAGTGGACTGGTAGGATCGGATTGCTGAAGGTAGAAATTATCTGGGAAGATTTCACGAGCTTGTAGGAGGTTGTTGGAGGAGGTATTGATTCGAGACAGAATGGGTACCGTGAGGAACTTGTTGACTTGCAGATTGCATGTGAGCAGCTTCTTTTTGCGACGAGTCCGCCAAGACAACTTAGGGTTACTATCACAGCAAGAGCATTCGATATCAGCATCGGCATGAGAAATACATGAACTTGTCTAGAGCCTGATGTTATACAGCGAAAGACATGTCTGCAACGAAAGCCCTCCCGATGGCGCGAGCACTCACAGCCCGAGCGGTTCATCTCAAGATCACTCCCGCGCCAAGCGATATCAGACAAAGCAGAGAAATACTCAAACTCCTAAAGGGATATGGCGAAGTGACCATGTTTCGCAATCTCAAGTACGACAAGACCAACAGAGCTAAGGACGCTATTCTCGCCGTCTTCCGCACTCCAGAATCAGCAGCGGAGGTCTTGCGTGCCTCTCCTATCAGATTCAGTCTGGTACCAGAAAAGCCATATAACCCTGTCAGCATAGCTAGCGCTGGCCTTGGTGAACTATTCGGTAAGCAGGCACCACCACCGACTCGTGATGTAGAAGGAGAAGACGAGGAAGTTGAGTTTGAGATGCTGGTGGATAAGTCATTTCTTGATTATCAAGCGCTTGTGCAGAGACAGCGCAACTACTGGGGATTTATACCCGAGAAGTCCTTTGTCAACGATGCTCTGAAGCCTGATGTGCCCTTGGCTGGACTGGCGAATATGCCGCCTGCACATGATCCAGTACTGAATTCTAGGATTGTTCAGAGGAAACTGGAAGCAGTGGCGGCACGGAAAACATTGAGACAGATGAGAGAGGACTATTTATCTCAAACAGACCAATCTTAAGGAGGAATATGAATTCGCCGTCCTTCCGAGGATCAGGCCAACAGGCTCTGCTACTCCATCAAACAACCTCGAACTGACGAATCCTCGATCTCGAAATTTCACAACTCTTCGACAAAGAACACGAGGTCAACAATGAGGCGGCGAAGGCCAAGACAGCTTCACAGGATCAGTCCACTTATATTGTTTATATCTGGCACATCAGAGCACCTTCAGCTGTCAACCTTCTTCGGATCACTACTGACAGTCGCCTCAACCAACTTGGCATCCGCCTTCTTTCGGAACTCCTGCACCTGTCCCATGAAGCCATCATCGGAAGTGGCATTGCCTTCGTGAAACCATTCCTCAATGTGTTCGCGAATTTGCCCCTGCTCATTCAATCGGAATGTCAGTTTACTGTTGATTGTCTTTTCAGCACCCTCAGTCTTGAACGGGATAGGCGACTTGAAGATATAACGTTGTGTGAGGTTGAGCTTTAGTTCATTGGGCGTAGAGGCCTCGAGAACAGCCCAATGTTCGGTAATGCTTTTGGCGAAGAGCTGGGATTGGAAGATCAGTAAGAGTCGCAACTACCAGTATGAGGATATCCAAGGCGTAGGGGCGTAGGAAGTTGGGGTGGTTATGGAGGGCGATATCCACAGCCTCCACTGAAGTAGGCAATGCAGGTGGGAGGCTGGTCCTCTCAGCTTGGCTCCCAGTTGGATGTTCATCGAGCAAAGGAAGAGAAGATAAATAAGACTCACTCTGGGCATGCCGTTGAACTGCGACTGAATACTCTCCTTGCCACGAGCAATCGACACCGGGTCGTGGAATACGGCGTCTTCAGTATAATGGCTGTATGTCTGTTCTGTGGGCTTGAGTTGATAGTTGCATAGGATGTCCTGGATCATCTTGTCTTCCTTGGCGGAAGGCTGTCTCGTGGCCAAGGTGCCTTTGTCGGATTCTGTAGTGCCAGACATGGTTGGTGGGGATGCGGAAGGTGTGTGAGACTGATACTGGAGGACGTAGATTAGCTTATTGCAAAGCTATGGTGTTAATGCAGGAACAAGTATGAGTTGCAGACGGGCAGCTGCATATGTGTCGATCGATGTTTATGTGATGACGTTATGAGCAAGCCCATGATTCGCGTCTATCGGACGACTCCAACGACATACGAACAAAGTAGACAACTACAATATGTGCTCTGGTTACCAGGATATATATTCGCTTTTGGGATGTCAAGATCCTCAGTCTGCCGCCTTTGGCGTAATGTTGTTTGCAAGCCTCGATATCGATCAGTCAGAGTTCTCAGTACTTTCAACGTCTGCTATGCATCCAGCATGAATGTGGCAGTGCTTAATTACAACCTTTGACCTACTTGCAGTGTAGTATGACTGGCAGAATGTGGCTGTACGTTATTGAGAACGCATTACACCAATCAGAGTCAACATCAGTCACAAGGCTGTGTCTAGGTAGGCATATCTCACGGAAGTAATCATCAATTTACGCTAGCTGGAGAAAGATAATGGTGCAGCACACTCTGCAGCATGAGCCCTGCATCTGCATCTTGTGTGACTTGTCCTGTACCTTCGCCTACTGTTTTCACGTATCATAAGATCGATATCGCTCCCTTTTCATTGTTGAGATTTGTATTATCACGAAAGCTTGCTATCACCTTCGCGCGTGCATAAACTAAACAGCCTTGAGGTATCTGTTTCGTAATAATACAGTTTCCCGATTTTGCAACAGCGAACGATCATGGCCTCTCGTCCTTCCTGGTCGTCCAAGTTAAAGAACAACACCTGGATTGCCGAGCTCGTCGCCTGGCTGTGCAGTGCTGGCGTTTGTATGGGTATCTTTGGCATGCTACATTACTTTCGATCGCCGTACTGTGCCACATTGGCAATACGATTTCAATCTAAATTCAGTTCTATCGATACTCAGCAATGCGCTGAAAGCGGGTGTAATCGTCGCTGTAAAAGCTGCCATTGGCCAGTCTAAATGGCTTCACTCTATGAGACGCAGACACCTTCTGGAGGACTTTAACGCTCTATGACAATGCTACAAGGGGCATCTTTGGTGCGCTGAACTTCCTAGCCAGGATCAAGTTCATGGGGTCAGTTTCGGCTCCACATACCTTCCAATATGACTGACAGTGACTTAGTTTTGCCTATCTGCTTGTGTTACTGGTTGTTCTTGGACCATTGATTGATCCTGCCGTTCAGCAGTCGGTCACGTATCCACTTAGTACGGTAGATGTTGGGAAAAGTGCTGTGTCTGTGGCGCAAACATACGACGATATCTCCCCTGGTAGTATTCAAGCTTGTACGATGTCTGTCAGTCTGTATTGCCCTTCTTCGCTAAAGAGGTTTTTTTTGTGAAGTATCCCAGCACTAGTATGGTGATCGCAGTATACAACGCTCTGCTGAACGGCTTCGCAAATCCCTCTTCCCTGCAAGTAGCTCCTAAGTGTCCTACTGGAGAATGCTCATTTGAACCTTACGAATCACTTGGTGTCTGCTCACATTGCACGAACATTACGAATCTGCTCAGAAACGTACCAGCAGCCTCTGACGGTGACAACTGCTACAATCTGTCATTGCCCAATGGAATGAAGCTTGGTCTAGGAGGAGGAACCGCCCAATTACTTGCATCTCGAACAGGTCTTCTTTCCTCTACTCAGGATCTGAATTACGGAGTCGAAACCATCTACAACGTCTCTTTTATCACCACTATGAGCACTGCTTGCGACAAAGCCGTGGCAATACAATGCGTTCTTTCCTACTGCGTGAAGCAATATAACGCTTCAGTACAAGGTGCAAATTGGAAGGAAACGATGACAAACTTTTGGCCGAATGGAAGTTCGCCCCAAGCTCTGAAAGGCTCGTCTGTTCTCAACTTGTTGTCTCCATTCTCAAGGCAGACGTGCAGCATCGGTCGCTTAGGCCACGTTGCTATATCACGCAGCGATAATATAGGCACATACCTCAGTGGTAATGTTTCAGGCGATATCGGCGAAGTATATGCGACGTCGGCAAGTCTATACCATATCCTGCTTCTTATGGTCCACTAACCTCATTATCAGGACTTTGTTCGACTTATGTGGTCGAATGGCAATGTCACACAGACAATGGAGAACGTCGCACTTGGTATGACGCAGGCAATACGCCAAGCTTCGGATTCGACTGTCTCTGGTGTAGTGTACGGTACCGAACCATACGTACACGTACGCTGGCGGTGGCTCGTTCCCCCGGCTGTGATTGAGGTCGCTACACTGATCCTTTGGCTCTGCATTGCCATCGTTGGACGTGGCAAACCTTTGTGGAAGTCGTCTATATTACCAGTCTTTCGCTGTACAGTCGTCGACGTTACCGGTAGTCGTTTGTTGATGCACGAAGTTGTTGCAAGGCTGGAGAAGACTGCCGAGAATCTGCAGGTGCAACTGAGATATAATCCGGGAAATGCTGCACTCGTCAGCTAGTGTCGAGTGAATGACTTCCTTATCAGAGGAGGAGGACATAGAAAGTGAAGGCGCAGAAATTCTCGTGCTCTATGTTTCCACTGGCCAGTCCTTGGTACAGAGCCAAGCACTATTATCAAGTGTTTTTAGATACAATCCTCATGTCTCACACATCGCTCACCTCTATCTCGCCCACACAAAGTTCATCTCATGCAGCATCGCCATCGACAACAACCTCCACAAAAGAAATCCCCATTCCAAATTGAAACTACGATCTCGTCATCTCATCCACATTCTCGTGCTTCTCGTAACTCCGGTGTGCACAGTCCTGCTTGCCTCATTGGTGCACCATGCGGCTGATGTTCTCCACGTTTTCGTCTCCGCACGCCAAGCTTCGCGCTACGTCCTGTTGCCGAAGGCACAACCACATCGGCGATAAGATCATCGCAGTACGGTGCGTTCTCCAGCCTCTCAGGTCGTGGTAAGATTCGTGCATTCGGTGCTTGTTTTGCGAGCGAGGTGAGATGAGGCGATGAGGCCAAGGAGCGATGCCTAGGATGGAAAGGGAAGGTGTATGCGGTTGAATTAGCTCGCTCGTATTCTGGTTCTGATCATGATTGTATTGCTATCCAAAGCTCCTGCATGCGCTCAAAATTATTCCACTTCGAAGCCTCAACCCTCTGGTGCCGGTGCCGACGACGCATCTAACACAACAGTCGGCACAGGCTGTGCTATAAGCTCGACAACTGTGCATCTCGGCGTGCTAGTTGCTCCTGTGTTAGGATTGACAGGTGTCGTAGTGTATGATCCAATGGCCGTAGATGGTACCAACACGATACCGGTGGGAGCAACGGAACAGTTGAGAGCAACATAGTAGTCTGCATCCAGTATCGACCCAACGGTAAGGTATGTCGTCGAGAAGGTCAAGGAGCAGTCGTCGTTCATCACTGTTGTGACGTTCTGTAAATATGGTCTATCTCTGCTGGAACGGCGACCATCGGGGGTGAAATATATCGGACTGCTCGGTACCGGATAGCAGAGCGCCTCTCCGCCTGTACAATTAGTCTCCAGCTGGAACGTTGCTCGATTGAATGTGAAGGTCTCAGGCCAGTTTATAGTGTTTGGGCTGATGGCTGAGGTGTTTGCCGATATTGTCGTAGAATTGGAATTCGGGACGGTGCCGGAGATGACAAAGTCTGAGACCTGGGAGTTGTTCTGCACGGTAGGGTATGAGATACCGATCGAGAATGACTTGTCTATGAGCGGACAAGAAGAGGTAGCGACCTCGAGCGGAGGCGGAGGCTTTGCGAACAGGGTGAGATTTTGTACAGAGTAAGATGCCTCAAGCTTGGCCATCCATGATGGAGTTCCCAGCTCCGGCGTGTTCTGGATAAGCCAGAGCGTGGTAGCATTGCCATCATATCCTGAGAAATTGATGCTACAGTCCGCGTTGAAAGTGGCAGTGATAGGCCAATAGGTAGAGGAGCCCGTGGCATTTGCTTGGAAGCGCAGGCCGTCATAAGAGTAATTGAGGTATGCGTACTGGCTCGACCATAATCTGCCAGAAGCAGCAGTATCGGTATACAGTTGTTGCGATATAGGGTCGTATCCAAAAAGTGTTGACGGAGAGTTCGAGTTTGGAAACGTGCCGACTAGGTCGTTTCCGAATCGCAAAAAAGAAGAGGTAAAATAGGAAAACTCAACGACACCTGTAGGAGCAGGGACTCCAGGAATGGAGGGGCTAAGGGCAAACGATTGCCCAGCCTTTGTAGGACACTCTATAGGCGTGGCACTAACAAGCAACGGTTAGTTTCTGTCAAATGCCCGTACATATAACGTCCAACAGCATGAGATAGCGGAAGTCACACAACGTACGTGATTGTGACAATTTCAGTGATTGAAGAGACATCCGTAGCCACAACCACCGAGGACGTGACGGTTGCGTTCAACATCACGGTTGGCACTGCAGCTCCAAGCCTATAGGATAATTAGCAAGATGCTCCTCAATATGTAGGTTCGGCATACGTTATTATCTCTGTGGATGTTACGTTCCAGATCTGTGTTTTTTCAGCGGAGGGCGAGTACAACGTCGAGATTTTCGTGATGTTTCGAGGTGGCGGAGTATATGTTGCGTTGTACCGTGTCACCAGCCGAACAAGAGTGGATGGTCGGATGACTGTTTTCGTGATAGTAGTTGATGTCGTGGACGCGTTGCCCTTGCAAGTACACTGTGCATGTTGGCGATGCAAAGGTGTAATAAGATCTCTTTCCACAATCGTGGCCGTCGCGTTAGGGGTTAGTGTTATCGTAGTTGTCGTGTTGATGATATTCGTTGAGTAGGCCGTGAAATCTGAGAACAATATTAGAAATCTATGTCGTCGTTGACGTCCTTGGATGTCTCGTCGTGCTTACTGTTCGTGATAGTGAAGTTCTGAATCAAAGTGTTCGTAGAAGTCGGTAGTGGTACTACGAAGGATGTTGCATTCCAATTCAGAGTTTGGTTGACGGCATAGAGACTGGCGAGAGTCTCGGTCGAACGGAGCGTGCTTGTTTTCTGAGGCTTGGTCTTCGTGGCGAAGACAGTCGAGTCCATGTATCTCGTCCCCAACAAAACAGTAGTAGTTTCTATCAGTGTCAGTAGTGATAGGGTTGCACATTGTCCGGTTACCTTACCTGTAGAGCGTGCCGTGCAAATACATGCTTTCGGAGAGCATCTTCTTGACCAACATCCGATGTTGTAGTAGACCGTGGTGCCATTGTTGATGTCTGGCTCCGCGATCCCCATATTGAGTAAGCTCTTGCTGAACGTCTGACACTGCTGGTCATCCGTATTGTATGCAAAGCTGATACATGCTGGGTTGCCGTAGCATATTGAGGCACAGCTTGGTAGATCCAGTACGACTGAGGGGCCCTCCAATTGCCTGACACGAGACTGATCGAGAGGACCGTGCCACCCACATCTGATGTTTGGATTGTGTTGTGGCTTTAAAACCAGGTTGCAAGTGCGATGCTGTTCATTCTCAGGGGCATGCGGCACAGCTTGCGCCAGTGCAGCCAGTCCAAGCAGGAAAGTCAGGTTGGAGTGCCGCATGTTGACATGCACTTATTGCGACAGTCCTGTAGGCGGGAAAAGGTCGATCGTGGAGGGCGAGAATATGTAACCAAGCAAAAGTGAAGAAAGGGAGACAAGCACCTTCTTTAACCATTTTCACGTCTAGGCATTATTGCAACATGACAACACAAGAACATAATCTCGATCACAGACCAAATGAGCTCTTCAGCTCGTGTTTTCTGCTCATTGCCAAGCTAGTATGCAAGGATACCTAGAACGTTAATGAGATTGTGAATACGACCTCTTCGAGCACGAGCTGAACTTGAACCATGAGCGGTGGACTGAGTGAGGCGATCTGACCTCCCAGTAAGCGAGCAACCACGACCCGCGAGGAGCACATCTCGGTACGTGTGGTGGCTGTCCAGTGCATTCTGCAGAGCTTGCTAGAACATTGCGGACTGCACAGGTGCAGAGGTGCGAAGGATATCTACAATATCACCGGAAAATAGCAGAAAGGATGTTGTTGTGGTGAATCGTGCTTGGCAGCTTGGCACGGTCGAGTCCAGCCCGCCAGGTATAGACCTTTTGCCACAAACAGCATAGGTGTGACTCGACGTTGTTCTCGCGATGTGTTAGCGACCCCGTAGCATTGAGCAGAACTTCGGGCGGGAGTAGTAGGCTTTGCAAAATTCAAAATTGCAAAGTGAGTGACGAATGTGCTCCGAGGTTTCGCCGATTGTGCAGCCGAGTCGCCGAGGGCAGCAAGCGGCACGAATTAGGGGCCAGCAATAGCAATAGCGGCTTGGGGCCAATAATGTCGATACTTGCTGGAGGCCTGTTCAAGGTCTGCCGGTTGAGACGCCAGGAAGGGTATGGAAGGTACAGTTGCCATTGCCCCAGAGCGAAAGTGGACCACAACACAACACCCGGCCTAAGCTGCCCAATGCCTAACAGATTTGGATGGTGAGCAGTGAGGACCCGTCTGCATCGAATGGCGAATGATGCCCGCTGGGCGCCCTATCAAGTACCACACAGGAGAGCAGAGGCTGGAAGCGAGGCGAAATCAGACTAGGGAGCATGTCAGACAACATCGCGAGAGGAAGGCTGCGAGACTACGCGAGGCGTGGCATCAGCAGAAGCAGGCCCATCTGGAGACTGTCAAGACTCCGAGTGGGAGAAGCAATATTCACGCACAAGTCTTAATACCACTTGCTACACGTGCATCCGCCCTCCCTCTACAGTCCTCCTGCCTCAAAACCATCGATTCTGCTTCGGACGAGGACACAGATAGGTTAGTTAGACCTAGACCGGAACTGTGCACGAGAAGAACCCTCCACACCGTAACATCTGTGCACTACATCAAGCGCGTGGGGCCGCCACAAGGCTTATCTTACATATCCTGTCCGGCCATCTCTCTTGTAATCTACTACACTAAACACAATGATTCGAGTATGTGAAACACATCGTGGTAACAAAAGGCTGAGCTTTGACGTGCTGTGAAACGACCAAGAGTCTAGTCGTTAATCGACGTGCCATGTCCTCCTCAGCCAACACCATCCCCTCCCTCCCACCACCTCTCACCATCCCACAACTCACCCTCCTCCTCTCCCAAACCCAAGACGACCAGCTCGTCCACGGCTCAATAATCAAGCATTTCCCGCGCCACAACGCTTACCTTCACCCAGACGCCCAAGACGCTCACGGCCCTCCCTTCGCAACACCAATCGGCGTAAGTCTCTTCCCAAGTCTCTTCCCTCGTCGTCTGTTCCAGCAGGCTTTAGATCTGCAGACGTCGTGGAATGAGCTGTATGCAAAGGTGGCGGTGGATGAGGATTGGCTGCAGGAAGTACTGGGCGAGTTAATCAAGGAGGATGAGTTGTGTAGCGTGCTTTGGGATATTCATTTACGAGCGAAGCGCGCTAGACAGGAGAGGTGTGGAGCGGAGTTGGAGCAGAGGCTGGAGATGATGGTGTTGAGGTCTGATTATATGATTGGATGTGAGAGGGCAGGTGCGGGAGAAAGTGATCTGTTGGAGCTCAAACAGGTGGAAGTCAATACTATCGCTTGTGCTGGGGCGTGTCATGGTAATCGAGTGGCGGATATGCATCGACACTTTGCGCGCATGGGTCGCTACGATACGGATAGTATCCAGCCGCCCACTTCCAGCGCCACCTCACCAGAACGACAAGATCTTAAACCTACCTCTGACATCCCTCCCCAACCATCAGTTTACACGCCTCAGAACCTGCCTCTCAACACCACCCTTCCCTCCCTCGTCTCCGCTCTCGCCACCGCACATGCCGCGTATGGCAATACCTTCTACCCTTCCACCACCACCGCCACCCATCCACCAGAAACATGCATCCTCCTCCTAACACAACCGCACAACATAAACCCCTCCGACGAAGTCCCCTTCTCCACCTCCCTCTGGTCGCGCACCCCATCTATCCCAACCTTCCACGTAGTATTCCCCTCACCCACCCTCCTCACAACTACTTCCCTCGATCCCGAAACAGGGATACTGCGGTATACTCCACCCTTTGGCACGAAAAGGTATGAAGTGAGCGTGGTATACTACCGCGCCGGCTTCCAGACGCATGAATACGACGACGAGGATGGTGTTGAGGCGCGGGTGTTATTTGAGAGCAGCAGAGCGATTGCGTGTCCTAGTGTTTTGGGGCAACTTGCTGGGTCGAAGGTTGTGCAGAGTGCGTTGACTCGACGGGAGGAGCTTGTGCATTTTTTAGGCAAAACTAGGGAAAATAAAAATAATGAAACTGAAAAGAAAAATAGAAATAAAGACGAAATGGAAAAGGAAAAGGAAAACATGATCAACAACCTCCTCACCGCCACCATGCCCATCCACCCCCTCACCTCCCCCGCCGGCCTCTCCATCATCTTCGCCCTAAAAAACAGCACTATTTCTCCCTCCTCCTGGATTCTCAAATCAGCCACGGCGGAAGGCGGCGGCCATTGCGTTTTCGGCTCAGACATACTCTCCGCACTGCATGAGATGGAGGAAGACGAGATGAGTTGCGGTGTGATTATGAAGCGGATTCGAGCGCCGGAGGGAGTGGAGAATGTGTTGGTTATGCCCACTCAGGGGGAGGTGTGGAGGGGCGGGGTTGTGAGTGAGGTTGGGGTTTGGGGGTGTTGTTTGTTTCGGCGTAGGGATGTTGGAGCGAGTGGTGTTGTTGGTGGTGGACATAGAGGGGAGGATGTTGCGAGCGAAGCGGCAGGTGAAGGTGATGGAGAAGAAGAAGGAGATGGAGATGACGGTGGTACTGCTATCATACTTCTGAATGAAGTTGCGGGCTGGAGTGTACGCACCAAACCGGCGGATGTGGATGAGATCAGTGTAGTGAAGGGGTATGGTGCTTTTGATAGCGTGGTGCTAGTTGAGGATGAGGTGTTTGTGAGGTCTTGCGAGGGGAATATTAGGAATAGATGATTGTTTTTCGTGGAGTAGGGAGGTGGTTATGTGATGCGATGGATTTGCTTGCTGAGCTGGGTTTTGGTGCTTGACGTCTTTAGGAGCTTATGGGTAGTGTAATTCGGGTATAGTGCGCAAGAAGGGAGAAGGTTGAGATATGCTCGGTCCTTTGTAATGCTACTACCGTATCGTTTCGGGCTTGGTCAGCAGCGACCCCTTGTATAGTTAAAACAAACCCGCAACGCCTTGCTAGGGGACTAATATCATAGTCGTACAACCACGCTTTCGCTGCTCATACTCATACACACTATAATCTCAACACCATTCACCTCCTGGCAGGAATCGTCCCAGTCTCCTGCTGTACTTGTCCACCACCCTGCTCAACATCACTCCTCCCCTGCGCCTTTCCACCACCAAAACCAAACCATCCCCTCACAACACCACCACCTCTCTGTTCTTGCTGCTCCTTCCTCTGTCCTTGCTGCCCCATCGTCGGTCCCGATGAATTCACAGCACCATACTGCGCATGTTGTCCGCCCTCCAATCCCGGCACCATCCCCGCATCCTCCGGAAACACTTCCAACCCACTCCTCGCCCTCTCACTCTGGCTCATACTCTTGGGCGCATGTTTCTCAACAAGATATTTCTCCAGCAACGCCACGTTTTTCGTATTGCACTTGAACGACGCGTCTGCGATGTCGCCTAGGAAAGGGACGAGACCGAGTGCGAAGTCGATGGCGACGTTGGTGTACATTTTGGAGGTTATGCTGGCAGGAAGACCGGTGGATGTTGGTGTTGGGCTTGTGTGGGATTGGCGGGAGGGTGGGTTGTGCATTTGTGTGGGGTGTTCGGAGGAGACTTGTTGGCAGATTTGAACGACGGCGTAGGCGAAGTATAGGTCGATTGCGTCGCCGAGCCAGGGGATTAGGCCGATTATGCTGGACCAGCCGAAGCGGATGCCGAAGAGGGTGAAGAGTGACATGTCGCTGTTGGGTGTGGAAAGGCTTGTGTTAGTGTATTGTTTTGTAACTGTTGGTGCAGAAGATGGCCAATGGAGGGAGCGTGAAGCTGGCAGGCCTTGGAAAGTGACGGCATGGGTGAGGGAGACATACAGATAGTAAGCGCGCTTCTTTGCTTTTGCAAGAACATGGGCGTCGTGTTCTGGGATGAAGGGAGGTATTTGCTTCTTGACTTTGCGAGCTTTGCCGTGCTTGTCTGGGACGAGCGTGTAGTACGGCTAGAAAGCACAATCAGTATGAGGCAATGTGCATGGTAGAGAACGAGTGTGGATGCTAGGAACGTACATCGTCGTCGCCGGCCACGTTCTTGTGTTTGTACTTCTCTAGTTGGCTACCTAGTAGCTTCCTGGCGGCATAGTTTGCGACTAGCGATGCCATTGTCGTGTGAGGAGTGTGTTTGCTATGTGGTTTGTCTCAGTTGATGGAGGCAGTCGAGAATCCTTGAGGTGCGTAAGAGGAGGGTTATGCTAGTTGTGGGCTGTTGGAGGCAGAAGCGCAGAGGTGAATGGCAGGTGATGAGAATCCAACCGCGGTCTCACTTGCAGGGGCGCTTCTGATATTAACGCCTTGGTATGTTTCAGATGCTCGGCTACGGCTTGCTTATGCTCTTGTCTGGTTTTATCTGTTGCAGAAGGGCTGACACTAGAGGAACAATGGAATGAGGATGAGAATGGTATACAGAGTGCAATATGGGTCGTATGGGATCTTGAGATAGAATTATACACTGTAAAGTATGGATGTCCGGCTGCTGAAAGATTTGTGTTGTTTGCAGTACGTCACATGTGGCTGAGCACAGCACCAGCCACAACAGTGGCGAGAAGTAGAACGAGACGAGCAGAATGCACGAAGAAGAGGAAAGGCATAAGCAGAGTGAATGTTGTTATTGACTGTGCAATCGTAATCTAACCTACAGTTGATACTTCTGGTACCCGATCCCTATGTGTGGTATCCTAGTGATCTGGAGCTTTCCTGCCCAAGACCCAGCACCATCATTGCTCGACCGATTGTGATATTCACTGGCTGCCTCAACAACCCATGCATGAACATCTCCAAGTTCCAGTTCAAGGCGGCATCAGCCTGCTCCTATCACCGTACCTTCCCTCATTGCTCCTCTGAGCAGTACTCACCTCTCGCCTGAAGTCTTTATACAGCTTCTTCACCTCTCCTTCTTCCTCCATCGAATCAACAATAGAGTTTGCATACTTGCGCCTCTTCTTGGTGGACCATCCATCTCTCTCAACTATCAATGCTGGCGTAAGATAGCCTGAACTGGTCATATGATCAATGACCCATTCGTTGAGGTGGTAACGCCAGTGTGTGAGGGTGTGTAAGGTGCGTGCATTGGCCATGCAGAACTTGCCGAGATAGAATGTGCGGCTTGCAGGAGCTCCTTTGTGCTTCTTGCTTTTGCGTTTGCGGCGAGCTGACGAAGTGACTTCTTCATCGTCGTCATCGTCCGAATCGGCGTCTTCAGATGCGGAAGAGGAAGAACTGTCCTCATCATCTTCATCTTCTGAATCTTCCTCTAGTGTCTCTTTGTCATATTTTGCTCCTGTGAACTTCACTTCGAAAGTCGCGGGATGATTTGTTCTGTTACAAGCGTCGCACCCATGCATAATCACTTCACTACTCTGTCTCTTTTCCTCGAGACCCGGCCTGCTCAGCAGTTCCCCTGAAAACCTTGCTTGCCAAATCGAGCTCTGAAATTTGCTGCCCCCCATGCCTTTCACAAAGTCGTCGAGACGACGAAAAGCTATTCGATAGACGTCATCTGACATGGCAAAGGCAGGATTGATTTTCTTCTGGACTAGCCACTCCACTGCATATTTGAAAAGCTCGACAGGCTTCATAGTGGCGTAACGAGAAAATTGCATCGGCAAGGCAACAGCGTGGGATGAAGGAGAGTCAGCGTCATCTGAAACAACAAAATCGTCTTCCTCATTATTATCCTCCTTGGCATGTGTGGTAGCGTTTAGAATAGAGCTGACCAATGCATTATCATCCACATCGCTTTCTTCCTCTTCTTGGTCTTGCCCTTCTGAATCGCTAAGCACAATCGTACTCGTCTTGCCACTTTGCTGAGATCGCTTTTTGCGAAGTGCTTCCAAAGCTTTTTGCTTGGCTGTCTTCTTGTTAGGTGTTTGACTCGGTCGCGCAGCATACGAGTCTGAATCATTGAGGAAGTCCAGATCCTCATCAAGGTCTTCTCTAGTGCGAGTTTTGGTCGTTCGTACTGGTGAACTCTCCTCATCTACTGCTGGAGCTCTCCTGAGTCTTCTGCCTCGTGTGCTAACAGGTGGTTCATCGTCATCGTCGTCACTTTCTGGCCTGCGCGATTGCCTTTCGTCTTTGGCATTCTCGTCTTCGTCGTCCGAAATTTCAACAACTTTGGTCTTTCTGCGCGCACGCATTGGGGATGATAACACCACCTCTTCATCGGAATCTGCTGCTATCTTCCTGCGCCCTCGTTGCAAACGGTGCACACTTCGAATTGCCTTACTTATATCAGGTAACTCATCAGAATCCTCTGCTCCTACCACGTCTTCTGCTTGCTCGTTGTCACCCTCGTCTGAGGAGCTAGAGGTAGCACCACCTTCTTCTCCTTGGCCACCAGCTTCAGCATCACTGTCAGAGAAAGACTGCAAGGGTTGGACGCGTTTCCTCGCGACTTTGGTAAGCTCCGTACCACTAGATGCCATGAAGTTGCCGCTACGATATTGTGTAGAGGGCGAGCTGAGCAGTCTAGTTTGGGACAACTTGATCTGAGATGATGGTGTCAGTGTCGGTGTCGGGATGTAATAATCATTGAGCTTCCTCTTCTTGCTTGGAACTGTTGGCATGAGAGTAATTGCAGCGACGCGATCTCGAACAGCTTCTGGCTGACTTGCTCTCGCAGGAGATGAGGAAGGGAGTGGTGAGAATGTCAGTTGGGACTGCTTCCTCTTGTCTGCGCGTGTCTTTGGCATATTGAGACAAGTGTTGTATGTAGATGGAAGAATGTGCAAAATGTTATAACTGGTGTGAAAATTGAGTAGAAGATCACATTATTGAAAGTAGCACAGCGTCAATCGCGTGGCTGAGCTAGTGGCCTTCAGCACTCGTATGTGAGAGCTAGTACAGAGCTAGATCTATAGCAGGAAACATGAATTTAGATGAATAAGCTGGGATTGACTCTGGGGTAGGAATTGTGTTGCGCAAGAGAAGTTGAGTTTCAGATTTGCCACGCACGTGATTAGCATGGTCCGAGCGCAAGAAAGAGAAAGGCTCGTCTAGAGAATACTAGGTTGGATTCAGAAACGAACAGGTCAACAAGGTTAATGGCGAAGAAAGAACGATATCTCAGATAGGTACGCCATGAGGAGCATGGTTGACTCGCCAGTTGCTATACGTGTTTCAGCGAGATTGACATGGAGCAAGTCTCATACAAGTTCTTGGAAAGGTATTAAGCACTATCAGATCTGGCGTTTGGTCACATGCTATGCAATCTCATCCTCTTCATCTCGTCCATGCTAGACCACTCGATATTCCTCACAACTCATGACGAAGGTCACATAGCAACATAGTAACGCCAGTGTGTTGTCACGGCAGCAAGAGGAGGCTTAAAATTAGTAGGATTTAGCAGAGGCACATGACGGTGGTGCTACCAGGATTCAAGGACAACGCGTATTGGGAGCTTGGAGCGGCCGTTGTGACGTGCATGCAGGGAGTTTTGCTTCTGAAACGTCATCAGAGGAGAAGGCAGGACAGGCAAATTACCACGAGCTACGCATGGTGTGCCGTTCTCCGTAGTAGTAGTACACGCTCCTCCCGCCACCGCCTGGTCTGGACATTGGGAAAAAGCCACTACTTTTGCCGCTAAGCGTTTGCAGGTTTAGCTGCGGGCAGGGAACTTCTGCTTTGTATCTGTGGCTGTCTGTGCTGGAGAGAGCTGAACACTCTGAAACTCGTCTTTTGTCTTGAGTTAATCTGGTGCGATCTGTCTGTGCTCAACACGTTTCTATTAGCAGAGACAGTCCACAATAAGGAACCACAGACGTAGTAGATTAATTTCCCCCATTCAAAAAAGGTGGCTCATGTTGCAGATCGGCTAATACTGCTGCTGGTTTTTTGCAGCAGTTGCCAAGTAGTACGTCACAGACGATTTTGGTACGGGGAGAGCTCTCAGCAGCTGGAAGCCCCCGTGATTTTAGTATGAAAACCCCTGGCTGCCGTCTGCCTCTCCATCCTCGCTCTCCTCCCGACCTTGTTTATCTTCGCTTTTTCCATCCTCTTCTCCTCTCCTCCATCACCAAACAACTCTTACGCTTTTTGCATCAACAGCTCTTACTCCATCCCAACCACAACTACTCCTCTTTTGCTTCTTTGTCTTGTTTTATACCCCCTTAGTCTGCAGATTTAATACTTAATACCCTAATCATGTCGGTCAACGTGCCTATGAACAAGGCGCAAAAGGACAAGGATGTCGCACAGAAACTTCAGCTGTACGGTATCTTCGAGGCCTTCTCGGAGGGCAAGATTCCTTCAGTAAGTCATATTACTCTCATCTCAAGTTTCATAGACGACACTCGAAGCTGGATGGTCCACAACGCGTAATTTCGTGACACATGAGAAGCGACGATAAACAGCACGCAACCACAGTCCATCAACAAAGCTAACACATTCTATCAGAACAAGCAAATCGACGTCGCACTCAACAGCTTCCTTGCATCGCGAGCATTGAGCAAGCCCTCAAGCAAGCTGTCCACAGAAGGTCAAAACCTTGTCGCCGATGCCAAAAAGGTCATTGAGGAGGCCAAGCTCCTACTACTGAGCAAGAACCAAGGTGAACTCCTCCAAGACTTCATCTGGCAATGTCAGGTCGCCAGCGGTGGCAGCGCTTCCACTCCTGGTGCACCTGTTGGCAAGGAGACTGCCAAGCAACATGGCAACCAGGCTCTGGATGGCATTCGCACACTCGGTACTTTGATTCTGTCAAATGGTCAATTCCGCAAGCTTCGTAAGTTTCTTTGATGCATCTGCTTGCTTAGAATTAATAACTAACGTCTCCCACAGTCAGTGACATGGTCACACTCCTCCGTGATGTTGCCGGTGATGGTGCTCAGAAGGCTGCCAACAAGGTCAATCCTGACCAGGATGCTCTCGAGCACATCGACGAGCCTGCACCAGACAACCAATGGCACGATGTTCCTTCCAAAGACGATCTCAAGAGCAAGGCAAAGGACAAGTACCACACCAACAAGCCCTTCGATGCTCAAGAGCTCAAGGATACTGCCCGTGAGGCTCGTGGCCAAGCCAACCAGCAAGGCAACAACCGCGATGGTGCTATGAAGGGTGCTATGCATATGGCCGACAACCTTCAGGCCAAGGCTAAGCAAAACGTGCCTGACGACAAGCAGGATGAAGCCCGCGAGAAGAGAGACCGTCTCAAGAACTACGCCAAGGAGAAGATGCCTCAGGAGCGTCGTGAGCAGATCATCTACCGCCTCAAGAAGATGATTGTCGAGATTCAAGGTCACCGTGACTACCAGCAAGCCATCGACACTCTTCTATCTCTCGCAGAGCAGTACAAGGGTCACACCAAGAATCTTGTTGGTCAGACTACCAACATGACCGCTGAGGCTCACCATACCGACGATGGTATCGAGCGCGCCGAGTACGACTTGAAGACTCTCCTCGAGCGTTTCGCCAACTTCACTTCTTCTGACGACCTTTTCGACTCCATCAACGCCATCTACAAGGATGCTGACAAGGATCCCGAGCTCAAGGGCTGGTTCAGACACATGGACTCGTTCATCAAGGCTGCTCTCAAGGAGCAAGGTTACCTTCTCAAGGACAGCTCCACTCAGGAGTGGAACAAGCTTTATGACCACGGCGATTACCTTATCAACGACCGCTACCAGGACCACTTCCAGCGTATCGGAGATGAAGTCAAGTTCTTTGCTTCAGAATTCGACCATGACAAGCAGAACAAGTCATTCGCCGACGCTGTGAAGCAGCTCTTCCTTGATCTCGGCAACGACGAGAACGGCAAGCCTACCTTCAAGCCTCATCTTCTCCAGGATTTGACCAATGTCATTCTTCCTGCCATCTTCACAAACATCCGCTACGTGCCTGTTCCTCGCATCGAGTACTCCGACCCTATGGCAGATGCTATTATCGAGAACTTGATCATCGAAGGTGACAACCTTGCTCCCAATGTCTTCGAGTTCGGTAGCGACAACTACTTCAGATGGGGTCGCAAGACTATCCAAAACAAGAACAAGAACAAGGTCATGTTGTCTGTTTCCGGTATCCAGATGGACCTCAAGGATGTCAGCTACTATGTCAAGAAGAAGCACGGCTTCCCTTCGCTCTCAGACACTGGTGTCATGGATATCTTCCTTGGCGGTTCAGGCTTCAGCTTCAAGATGGCTCTTGAGACTGCTGACAAGCACGACCAGAACAACTTCTTCAAGGTCAACAAGGTCGATGTAGACATTCAGCACATCAACATCAGGCTCAAGCAGTCAAAGCACAAGCTTCTGTTTGCTCTCGTCAAGCCTCTCCTGCTCAAGGTCATGCGCCCTATCCTCCAGAAGGTCATTGAGGCTCAGATTCGAAGCAAGGTCCACGACCTCGACAGCTACTGCTACTCCATCAAGAAGGAGGTTGACCGTGCCGCTGAGAAGACAAAGAACAACCCGGAGCAGGCTTCCAACATCTACCAGCAATACTTCAACGCCTTCCAACAGAAGATGCAGAACACCAAGCAGAAGAAGGATGAGGTGGCTGCTGATAAGTCTGTCAACCTCGCCATTACCCAGCAAGACAGTCTCTTCCCTCAAATCAAGCTTCCAGGAGGTATCTCGTCCAAGGCCACCGAGTACAAGAAGATGGCTGCGTCCGGTGACCGCTGGCAATCACCCATCTTCTCCATCGGCAGTGCTGGAGAGTCTAGCCACATTCCCGGCGCCCAGAAGGTCACTCGCAAGCAACATCAGACACACCCATCAAGAGTCCGTGGCAAGGACAACCTTGGACAGTCTGTTGAAGAAGGCTACTCAAACTCAAATGACCACAGCTTTGGCAAAGACAAGGTACGTATTTTTAATTATATCGACTACAAATGACTTCTCTAACTCGTTTTCTCAGCAATATACTGGTGGAAATCAGTACGCCGGCGAACAGAACAGCAGCTATGGTCAGCAGTACGGCCAGCAATACGACTCCAACCCGTCTTACGGCCAGGACTCCTATGCTCAACGCCAAACCCAATATGAGCAGCCAATCAGCTATGAGGGCTTCAACAATGCTGGTGCCAGCAGTGGCTTGAACACCTACGAACCTGAGCCTGAATTAGTCGGGCAGCAAGCAAATGGGACCACGCTCGGGCTCATGAACCCCGTGCTCAAGGGAATCGTCTAGTCGGATGAATGTTGCGACTCGCTAATGTTCGTCAAGCCATGCTCCGCACCCTAGAATCTCTTTACTGACTATCTTTTCCAGCCTTGTCCTTGGGGGCATTGTTCGAGCGGTTTGAAGTACAATTGCATGGTTGGGAGATTGCGAGATGAAAATGGATGATGCTTTTATTGGACGGTTTCTGCTTCTCTATGATACCCGGTGCTCTTTCTTTTTGTTGATTGATTGTCAGGGAAAATGGGTCTTTTTAATACGTAGTAGTAGAACACAATTGCACCCTTTTCTCCGAATGTCCTATATTCTCTCATGCATGATTTCTTCTGCGAATGTTGCATGTTTTGACCCTTTTCAGTGCGTGGTGTATTTCAGTAGGGTGGAGTCTTGGCGTGTTTGAGAATTGTGGAACACCAAGCTAGCATCACCATTTTTGCACCCGACATGTACAGATGGTATCTCTACTGCTTCTTGACAACAAACATATCAACATATGATGAGTGGACAACAACACGATCTACCTTATCGAGAAGTGCGCGTCCAATTGAGTTGTGGAATCTTAAAAAGGTGTCTTTCAAAATCTGCACGCCTGAAGCTGTCTATCCTGAAACACTTTGATTTACCTGTGACTCCATTGCTCATACCCTTGCACAAACTTCCCAGATGCAGATCGACTTTGACTAACCAGTTATCGTATGACTGCATCGAAAGATACGAAATCGGATGCCTGCAAATGCATACCGTTCCGACCCCCCACAAAGCAAGGCTCTCCTGCAGAGCGAACAGCTTTCCTTTCTCCAACTTGAACACCCCCAAGAGTGCCGCTTTACGCCTCTCTGATGTGTCCTATATACTTCGCATACCTTCAAGAACTGGCAAATGTGGGAAGTTGGAATGAAGCTTGAAGACCCCTTCACTACTTCGTCTGAGAGTGAGAGGAAACGTATACTCTTACTCCTTCCTGAAGCGAAACTGATATTCGCCGCACGGCTGTCTGAATCTCAGATTGTCTTGTGACCCTAACCAGCTACCAGAGCCTCCGACATCCTGCACGTCCTTACTTCACATCTTTCTAGCAATGATTACGTGTCATCCTCTCAGCTTATACCTTCTCACGATTGATCTTTGCCTAGAATACTCTTCTCGTCTGAATTAACTTCCAGCACTCTTCACAACCAGCTCAAGTCTTCCTTTCGTCTCCTGTAGCTCTTCGATCTGTTGAAGATATGATGCAGATGCAATCCTCAATCGACAACATCTGGCATGGATCAATAACAACAACGACGACAACAACACCGCCACCCCCACCGTCATCAATACTATCACCAACAACGACGATGATCCTTTCTTGGTCATGGGCAGGCGCATTCCAGGCCCACCACTACATCCACTCACTGAGCAGAACGCTCATGTGCTCAATAGACCATCACTCTTCGAGTTTGAGATGCTTGATGGCTATAGCGGGCCAGGAGGTCGCACGACATTCAACTCTGCGGAGGTGGAGATAGTTGCTGTGGGAAACGTAACACATTGGTGGAAATAAGACATACCGGACGAGGATGTTTTCGCACCTTGGTGTCTTTGGCTGAGCTTCACTCAGCTGCTATGGTGCTGGTGTGCTACACATGGATACTTTCGGGTCTGAGCCGGCGTGCCTTCAGAATAGTTCGTAGACAGAAAGTCCTCGTAACATAGCATAATGAAAATGCTATTACACCTGATAATGTTCTCTGATATGTTCCATTCTGGTGTGCTTACTCTTCCTTCACCTGTGCCTACGCAAGGATCACTCTTGCAGGCTACGGACTGTCGTGATCCTATGCTGGGCGCGCCTGGTGGCCAAGATCATCCCACCCAACAATGTATCAGCGAGCGGTCTCATGGTCAAATCGCCTCGTTCATTCAATTTCATTGAGCATGGCCAACTGCTCAGTCCTCGAGAGTATATGGCAATGCTCGCTGTACCAATGACCAGGAGACCATTCACATGATGTGCGACCGTTGTGGATTCACATATTGTCAGGAGTGTTGGGGTTTTGGGGCATGGTCCAAGGCTGGCAATCAATATGCTAAGAGGAAGGTCGAAAAAAGGGCACATGAGTGGACAAAGAACAATGGGAATGGGGCAATTGTTACTGGTTACGATAACGACCGAGTGAGCAAGAAGACTCTGAAGGACAGGAAGCGCAAGGCAGCCGCAATATCAAAATGATGGGTGGTGATCTTGCCTCTTGCTGTAGTTTGCTAGTCCCATTAGATTGAATTCCAGGTTGCTTCTCTCTTTTTGCTTGTCTTCAATTTGGCCCTCTCTTTGCGATCGACACCAGAAACTCCTGAAGTCGTTGGTTTTCGCTATGTGTACTGAACAATAGTATGCATCTAACGACTTATACGCGCGTACATGGATCCCAGCTGCTTGCAGACTTGTCTCAAGCCATGTTGCTGGGCAGGTAGTGTAACCAAGACAATGTGCCTCTCTCTGAGACAAGCTCGGCACGCACGAGCGCAAGGTAACGCAGTTTACGAAGGCCATCGGCACACATCTTCAGAATACCACGAAAGTCGTCTTTCTGCGGTGCCTCTTGGTCTCTATGACTCTTGAGAAGGACATCCTTGCGGATTGACAGGCTTGTTCTGCTTGCGAAAGTTGTTGCAAGACCTATAGTAGATACAGTCAGTATGTATTACCATGGCACGTTGTAAAGTACTTGCCTTGGCTTCGTGGTTCGTGAACCTGCTGAAATCGACCCAACTATCGAGGACAGAGAGCTTCCTGCATGCTGCGCCATCAATGCGTAACGACTTCTTATCCTTTGACATCTTAACAACTTCAGTACTATCTAGGATTTCTTTGTGCCTGCGCTGCTCTTCGGTGGTGTATTGCAGCGGAACGTTCTCGATCTTGACTCACAGTAGATCAGAAGCAATTGAGTGCTCTTGCCCATCAAAGACCATCGTGCTAAGCTGGGTGCGGTTGATCATGATTTGCTTCCAGATGCGAGCAAGAAGAGTCCCTTGTACAGCTTCATCATGGCTGGCACTATAGATGAACGTTTTGAAAGCTTCGCGAGTGCAGATCAGTATTGAAGCAACATGCTCGTCAGATAAGTCGAATAGATTGGTATACCCGCCGATCTGTGATACTGCGATCCTTCCAAGACGGTGGCTCCAGCCAGGAGATGAGCTCAGAGAAGTGATCGGGATAAAACTCAGCACCTGAAACGCCTACATCTAAGAATATTGGCTTACTGTATCGTTCAGCGATAGATTCTCGACCAATAGGTGTGTTTCGAGATCGTTGACAGTTCTTAGAGCCCTTTTGTTGAGTGAGATAGTATCCGTCGCTTGTAGTTCAGAGTTTCCGTCTTTCTTCGCCTTCTTAGCCTTTCTACTGACAATCGCTATGTCCTCAAGCGCTTGAGCCTGCGCGACATATTGCTCGTTCTCGTTCTCATCGAATTTTAATGCTAGTCGATGCACCCTTGTGGGCTGCATAGACGTGGAGATGGCTTTTCCATCAATAATACTGCCGTGTGTTTGTCGAATTACCGACAGCTTCATGATGTTGGAATGAGTGTAGCTGTGAGAGCCAGCCTAATTGAAGCCTTAACTTCTGTGATTGCCTCTGTCATCTTGCCCGTCAGCTGAGCCACCAGACGTGCCTTGTCAACGATGAGGACACCAAGACGACGTGCGAAGGCCTTTACTTATTATATATATCTCGCTTCAAATTGATGGGTGGCACACTCAGGCCTACATCCTACTGTGATCTCGATCATGGCTTGGTTGATAAACCACGAGCTGGGCCTATTCCTACACGCAGGGAATATACCACAAGGTTTAGCGTGTTCTGAATGTGCACGATCATGTTTCATTCTTCATTGCTGGCATCACCCAACTCAACGATAAATCAACTGAACCTCGCAATTCTCTGTCGCCCTCTCCATCACCGTCTTATCATCTGCCTCCAGCACCGTGCAAATCTCATCAAACGAATGCAAGCCATTGAGGAAGTCTGCTATTGGGATTTCCGATTTCTTGGTAAGCCCAGTCGGCGTCGAAGACTGTCCACTTTCTTCACCGCTTCTTATTTTCTCCCGCTCTGCATCATGTGCGGTACTGACTCTTGTTGCGGCGACAGTGGCAGCCACAACATCCACACTCGGCTGCTGCGGAGTGACGACCCCGCTACCACCCATGTCTGATGCAACAGCCACAGCATACTTGTGGACGCGATAAAGCAAACCCTTGATGACGCCAAAAGTGATGAAGCGCCTTACATCCACGCCGTGGAGCAACTCTGCATTTTCCAGGCACCACGCGCGAACAGTCAAGCCGTGTCTGATACCAGCATACAATCTGCACACTTCATCCTTCTTCAATCCGTGTTTCCTTCCACCTCCATCTTCTCTTTCTTCCTCAAAGTCATCGTCTGCCAGTCTTGGGTTTGTATTCGTATACCGTATACACTCCTCCTGCATCTCCTCATCCGTGAAGATGACCCCAATTTCCGGCGTTGGTGCATACACGGCACCTGTAGTAAATATATCCAGGAGGAGAAGGAAGCCGTAATACCGCAAATGCATGATTGCTCTGCGCACGAGACGGATGTCTGCGTCTGCAAGGCGCGCAATGTCGGAGACGGAACGCAGACCGTTGATGTAGGGGAGGAGACGGGTCGTTGTGAGATCCCATGTTTGGGCGCTGGCGAGGGTAGAGAGGCGAGTTGTGGCTAGAGGGACGTGGTGGGGTTTGATACGGGAAGGGGAGGGGTAGGTCGGGAAGAGCTTCATGTTGAGCGTGTTTGCTGAGTCTGTGTATGTGATTTAGCATACAGGGCTGATGAGTAGGTTCGCCTGCAACAAGAGGAGGAGACAAAATGAAGCATCACTGCAAACATACCAATCGGCGTCATACACTCGCAATAATTATTCAAATCCTCCAGAATCATCTCACAAATCGCATACACCTTACCTCCAACATGCGGTGCATACATGCTTTTCACATTATACTCCTTCTCTTTCCTCTCCATAGCCTTCTCCTCCTCACTCAACAATCCCCTCCCAACCTCCAACTCCATAAACAACCTCGCCAACTTCCTCACCACACCCTCAAAACTCGTAAAGTCCTCACTCTCATCTAGCACAATAGCGATGTTGAAAATGTATTCGTTGCGATTATACTTGTTTAGGTCGACGATACAAACTGGGCAGCCGATGATGCGGCAGTGGTTGGCGCAGATGGTGACGAGGCGGTTGCAGAATTCTTGGGGTGGGATCAGGTAGGAGGAGATGGAGGGGAAGTCGAAGAGGGGACGAGCGATGGTCGCGTTTGGGGAGGGGACGATGGCACCTTCCGGGATTTGGTGCGCTACAATGGGACCTAAAGAACATCAGCTACGTGGTAGCATGATGTGGACGAGTAGTGTATGACCTTTCTCCGGGTGGAAGCGACTTAGGAAGATGGCTTTGATCATGTTGGACAAAGTGGATTGAAGGTCTCTAGGAGACTACATCGTGCTTGGAAGACGCGTCACGGAACACCATACGCTCGAAAAGCAACGTCGCGCACGTCTATATCATGATGTCGATTGTTAAGTTCGAAACACTGATGAAACAAACATTCAAATTATTGTGGTCACGTGATACCTAGAACGCAGTGGGTCACTTGAGCATTACCTCTCTCTCTAAGTCTCAAAGCTGTACTTTCGTAAAGGACATCTGAGAATATGACAACAATGGTGCAATGAACTCGAATGACTACATTCTTGAGTAAAACTAGTCTTTCATCGATAGCAGCAGATAGAGCCACGTATCCAAGACATGCCAGCTTTACATGACTTAGCACTACTCTTCACAAGCGCAGCGTCACTGCACGCCACTCTCCTGTGCCTGAGCGTACTTCACTCTTTCCTCTTGCATCAACTTCTCCATAATCTCTGGCTCGAAGATTGTGCTTTCAGGTACTGAAGTCTTTCCATACTCAACAACTGGACCAATCATCTCCCTCCAGTCATGTCGTCTCTGCATAATCGCCCTTGTACTCTCGCCCAAACTAGGCTTACTAACTCCCGTAGCCACGCCCGCAGGCTGGCCTGGACGCTTAACTTTATTCTTACCCTTGCCAGTATTGCGATAGCGCTTGAGATAGGCTTGATTCAACTGTGAATCAAGGTCGTCTGAGATTGTCATCCATTCTTGTTGTGCTACAGCATACTCAACAACCTCACGTACTCGCGCTTTGCGTGCCCCATTGATGATACTGACACGTTGAAGCTCCTCCTGCAGATATCGTAGACGAGCGGCGACTTCATCATCGAGATGAGCTTCGTAATCAGGTTCGGTATTCTCATCGAGGAAACCAATATATCGAAGTTGAGCTTTAAGACGTTCATCGAGCTCTTCTCCACTGAGCTTCGGAAATTCCTGCTTGAATCCTGGGAGCGAAGATTCTGGGAAGTATGTTGCTGGTTTAGGTGGCTCCTTCACAGATGCACTATTGGCACTTGTACCTGCCTCCTCCATCTTCACGTCGCCATCAGCGTCCGTCCCATCAGTACCATTTGCTTGTGCGGACTCTGCATTTTCAGGGCGATGTATTGGTCGCAATGTGGAGAGTAGTCGTGACATCATAGGACCTAGTGAAATATTGCTCGTTTCTGCCATCTCATCGGTCATTTGTTCAAGGCTACCATTCGCTTCTATCATGGATGGTTGTTCTGACACGTCGGGTACTGGATCACCAAAAAGTCCATTGTCCTCTTCCGCCCAAATCTCCTTGTAATGCTTAGGACCACGACGCGGTATGACGAAGGGTGTCACTCGATCTCCTCGCTCCATAAGGAATGCCAAATCTTCTTCTGTCAAGGGCTTCGTGTAAGGTTCTAGGTATGTTGCAAACTGATTGGCTGTGACTTGATTTGTAGGTTTGGCATTGACGAGGTCTTTGTCAGGTGGTGTGCCGCATGTTAGTTCATGTAGGTCACTGTGCGGATACTCCGCCACTCCTAGTATCTCTTTCTTGTCCTCTTCATCGTCATGTGCTGTCCAATCGCGGATGTGGTAGATGGTGGGATCATCAAAGGTTGAAGGGTCGGATCCGAATGTCTGGAAGGCTGGAATGGATGGTTCTGGACGTGGTTGATGTGATGTTTCCGAAGCCTCGGAAATTGTTGAGATCCGCCGGTCTTTTGCTGTTTGTTCGTCTTTAGCTGGCTCGGTAGTAGGTGGTTGTGTGTCTGGGGCTGGAGCTAGGAAGAAAGTCTGTTAGTATGACAATTCGTACACCGTTACATGCACAGATCTTGCTTTGTAATAGATCAGACAACTCGGATGAAGCTCTCGAACTTGATGATAGTTCAGATAGTTCAGACAGTTCAGTGGAGGATGGAGAACCTGGAATTTCTGCTAGTCGAAACGTCGCCCTCTGCCTCGATTGACGCGGTGGTAGCCATGTGATCCTGCCTGCGTTTATAGCTTGCTTGAGGTTCTCAAGTCGTGCATTGTCGTCGTCCAATAAACCCATAACTGATGCACATATAATGTTGATAGAAGTATACGAGCTAAACGTGCAGTGTATGGTATGATGTCTTGCAAGAGATTATCAAGAAAGAGGATAGCTTACCTTCAGGCGCCGAACCATCTTGAGGCGCCAATGCATGCGCACCTACCGCGAGCGGTCGTGCTGCCGCCTCCTCTTGCTCCTTCTCTTGTTTCGATTCCTGCTCCTGCTCCTTCCTCAGCTTATTCTTCTTCTGCTCCTTCTGTTTTCGGTCTTCCTCAGCTTGCTTGGCAGCAAAGTCTCGTTGCCTCAACGTCTCACTTAACTCCTTGCGCTTCTTCGAATACTCCCGCATTCCCTTGTCGCACGTCTCTGATCGAAGTCTTGCAACATCACCGAATGCTTTCAATGATTCAAGCATCTTCTTCATTGATCCGACTGGTGGCGGACTTGTGAGGGATCCATGTTCCTTGAGTAGTTGTTCGTATGACATGCTTGAGGTGTCGCCCATATTTGAAGCTTGATCATTGCTTGTAGATGAGATTGGCGTGGTATTGCGACTCCTAGCATCTCCACGCTTGTTGCCTTTGGATTTTCCGCCTGTTGGTGGCATTGTCACGTGACGAAAGTGGTGATTGAGTGAATGAGATTGTTGCTTTCTGTTGTCGCGCAAACGTAGGAGACTCTACACTGTTGGCTTTGACTCCAAATATGGCCGAAGCAAGCCTACTAGGAGGAAGTTTTGTCTTTTAAAGCAAATGTCACGAGTGCGCTCAGTCGTACCGCGTTCTTGGTTGAAGCTTTGCTATTATTCCGCTGACTCTTGACATGGGTAACAGACGCGTCACATGTGATACTTAGCTTCACCTTACAGGAATCAAGATGAATGATGGTATCGTTGGGATCGCTGCCTGTTGCCGCCGTATTTCACAATCGGCGTTTCAGGCAAAGGTCCGGAAGTGTCTCCGTTAGTTGAACGTCATGTCTGTGCTTTGTTTCATCGCTGTTTCAGATACTGGATCAACTGAATTTGCTGTTCATGCCGATATATTGATATCATTCCCTCAGACTGGCATATTAAGGAGTGGTTCATCGGCGAGAGCGCCTGATTTGGCACCTTCGACGCCATGAACACCCTCCCAGACGAGATCCTCCTTCAAATCCTAAACTATCTCGACCTACATTCCGTCACCACCTTCCAAAGAGTCTCAAAGCACTTCCTCCACCTCGCTCGCGACAGTGGTTTCTGGAAACTCCGCTGTTATGACGAGTCCAAATTCGAATCCAATCGCCGGCGCCAGCTTCTACTATCCACTCAAGATCCCAGCTTAGCAGCACTGAGTACAGCAATGACAGCGTCGTCTTTGGGACTGTTTCCTCCAGACGGTACAGAAACGGACGTGCCACGAGTAGAGAATGGCGCAGCAAGAGCTAGTAAGAGCAGTGCCCGAACAAGAGCCTTGGCTAGTTGGGATCCATCGTATCCTGGCGAAGAGATCAATTTCCATCAAGACTACATCCAGCGATATGCTCCGAGTTACGTGGACTGGCTAGAGACAGCAGACAACAACACTGCCGAGCGCGAGGTGATTGGTGTAGCCGCCATCCATCAACCGGACAAGACTGTGCAAAACCTCGTCACAGCCCAAGAAGACGGCAGCGTTCGCATATGGGACATTTCCTCCTCTGGCAGCCAGATAATTGGAGAGACCAAGGCCGGCACACTAGCCATGGCGACATCAAACAAGGACAAGGAAACTGGTGGAATAGACAATATAAGCATAGACAGTCAGCAGCGAAAGGCATATATCGCAATATCAAACCACCTCCACGAACTCGACCTAAACACACTGCAAGTGACAAGAAAACAAGCCTTTCCCTTCCACATAACAGCTCTCTCCGAAGCACGCTATCCCATTCCGCTTACAATCGGCACAAACCAGACACTTCATCTCTTCGACCCTCGTTCCTCATACACGCCGTCAACGGAAGAGTCAACAACGCGTCTTGAGCTCATTGGCGGCACACCACCCAAAGATAGCTTCCTTATCCAAACACGCCTCAGATCTCCTAACTCAGCTATCACACTCGAACAACCAGGTCCAACGTCCATCCTACACCTTCCCGCTTCCTCCTCGTCATCCCAAAACGACGACACAATAATCGTAGCCGGCCGCTTCACCTCCCTACTGACCTACTCTCGTCGCTTCTGGCCCAAAACAACGTCCACCCTCTTCTCGGGCGCTCGTCTTTCCTCCCTAACCTACCTTTCTTATCCATACATCCCACGCTCTTTGACTCAAACTCTCACCGCCGACCCTTCCCTCTCACTCTCAATACTCGACGCCGCAAAAGCTGCACCAGGAGTCACACTGATTGCAGCAGGCGAGTATAAAGGCAAAGGCTCGCTCGAGCTCTACGGACTGCCTAGAGGACATGCAAATGGATATCGTAACCGTCAAACTGCGTCTCGGACCCGTCTGATTGCAGTCGCGACACACGGGACTAGTATAGTATTCTCAGATGGCGACGGCAATATGAAATGGGTTGAGCGTAATGGCTCGACTTTAGTCCGTGAGCAATGTATCAGCGCGCCTACAGACCATTCGCGGCGGAGCTCCGTCTCTTCGCACAGTCCGGGAGTAGGTGTTGAAGCACAGACGTCAGACGAAGAGATCGTGCAGAAAATCCTACCCGTCCGTCTCACGAGCTCTTCCTCAGCATGGCCGGACGATCTCGTCGTTCAAACTGGTGACGGAAAAGTAGGCGTACTTGGGTTCGGACGACGTCCGTTGCAATGGCATGACAATACAAATGAAAGCACAGATGATGAGAACGAGACTATGGAGGAGAAAGCGGTGAGGGAAGAAGTGTCTAGAAAGGAAGGGGAGGAGCGGAAGTTTGGAAGGATTATGAGAGAGGCGCTCCAGAGACAGGCTGATGAGGTGAGATGGTTAGGTGGGCTGGGCTTAGGGAGGAGAATGTGATGTTTAAGGATACGATGGTATAACAAGATCATTCTTATCTCGCCAACAACATCCTATCACTGTCGAACGAGCGGCTGCAACTCCTGCACAAAATGCTACTCTATCCGAAACGCATTCTTAGTCCGTTACGAGAAAGATCAGCAGTACTCTTCTCCCTGTGAACCAAACTGCTAAGAAAGAATGTGTGACGAGTTGACTCCCCTCTGATGGAACTATCGAACAATCGACCGCATTATATCAGATAGAGATGGCACTTCCCTTTCCCTTCCCTCACTGCACTGTACCGCACAAGACAAAGTGCAATAAAGGCGTCTTTGGATTCAGGACGACGTTGTTCTTATCTAGAGATGCTTCTCGCTTAGCATCTACTGCGAAAGAGCATGCTCTTATCAATTGTAACATTCACAACGGACCAGGGAAGGGTGCGCTCTCCATATAGCTACATGCACCACCACCAACAAGAATGTCCAACACACCTTGCTAGCCGCCTAGAAACACAGAGCGAAATTCGTAAGCGCCTGCAACTACGGCAGTCTAATCTGACGACAGATAGCAACGACATCAGAGCACATTCCCAAGTCTCTTCGAATTATTGCTCTCGGTCTTATTACAAATGGTGTACTATTGCTCTATATCTGCCTCTTATCACATCATTGCAGAGCGCCGTCCACTCCCAGACAACTCTTCACAAGTCATAAGAAACACATCTAAAACTTATACACCTGATCCTTGGAGTATCCAATCTCCTTCAAATAGCCATCCAGCTCGCCCTGATCACTCGGGCTCTTCTTCGTCCCACTCACAGCCTTGTACAGTCCAGGAGGACCACACACGAATACCTTGACGTTCTCCTCAGTAGGACCAGGCAGGACCTTCTCGAGAAGCTCTTTGGTGATGTGGCCTTTACCTTGCGCCCAGCCTACAACAACAACGAAAAGAAGTTAGTCAGTTCAACGCCTCGTTCTCGCGACCCAATCAACAATCGAATTTAGCAAGAAAAGACTCACCTTCCGGCGCCTTATCCAACATATAAAACGCCCTCATCCTCTGCGGATACTCGTTCTCAAGCTGCTCCCACTCCTGCTTCATCAAGATGTCTTCCTCAGTCAAGTTGCCAAAAATCAGCGTAACCTTTGTCTTGTCTTCCGGGTTCTTGAAAATGGCACGAGCTAGTTGCCACATTGGTGTGATTCCAGTACCGCCAGCGATGAGAGCGACGTGGTCGTGCTTGTTGGCGGACCAGGGGTATTTTGGGATGGGGCCTTTAACGAGGAGTTCGTCGCCGACTTTCATGTCGTGGATGTGTGTGGTCATGGGGCCGTTGGGGTAGTGTTTGATTATGAAGGTCAGGTAGCCTTTTTGATCTGTTCAATCAAGCACGATAAAAGTTATCATGGTCAGCTTGCTTGTTTCCCTCGTGATCTTGTGCATTCAACAAAACTCACCCTCGTCAGAAATAGGCGTATACGGCCTGATAACCGGCTTCTGGCCTTCCTCCTGAAACTTCGTGATAACCGCACTGGTAATGTTCAATCCGCTCGTCTTGCTTGGGTCATCAAACTTGAAGTAAAACTTCTTGGTGTTGTGGTTGACATCCTCCACCTTTTGCAGCACAAGCGGGACGAAGCCCTGCTCGCCACCCATGAAAGCTTTGGCATCTGCGGAAGCAGGGACGGAGGCGCCGCGTTGCGTGTCTTGGGAGGATGGGTTGGAACCGGTGTCCTTTGTGGCGGTGGGCATGGGGATTTGAGGAGCCTTTCCTTGGACATTGGCATAGTAGCTGAGTGAGTGATATGGTGGTTAGTGGCGGAAGTGGTGAACGAGGAGGACGACAGGGCGATTGCGTACTAGTAGCCGCCTCCGAGTGCTGCGGCACCAATGGCTGAGTAGCCTAGTGCGCCAATGCCACCGGATGTGGTTGATGCTTGGGAAGCATAGTTGCGGATGTTCTGTGTGCAAGAGTTGTATAGTCAGTATCAATCTGCTTGACTTGATGGCTTATTATGCAACTCGCAGAATAAGAACCGACATACCCTCTTGAGAGGCGCGGCCGCGCGGAATACTGAGCGTGCGAACATGTTGCTTGATGATCAAGGTGTGTTGAAAGACTTTCAAGCTTAGAGGTTTGAGCTTTGATAAATCAAAAACGACCATTGGCCAATCACGTCATCAATTTTATAGAGACGCCTCAGGCTTCACAGGTAATAACCAGCAACAAGCAAACTTGGACATTGGCAGATAATTTCTGTTTCCATTCTATCTCATCTATGCGTCTCAAATAGTAGATTGTGGTCTCGGAGCCAGCATATATCCACACGGCAGCATCCTGCCACCATATATCACTCTTCCATCTCAATGTGAATAATCAGACAGATTATGCACACTTGGATCCTGCGTCTGTGCCTGTCTCCTTCCCTCCCCATTGACCTGGCCATGTTCACGCTGTTCCCGAACAAAGTCCCTGTCGGCACCACAAGGCATCGGCCTCGTCACCCCTGTCCCAGCTTGCTGAGCGACCAGCTTCAGATCTTCACCATCTGCCAATCCATTCGCAAACTTGTGCCTTGCCTCGAGTGCCTTCTTCGCCCTCTTTCTATCTCCACGCAGCTGCTCAAGATGATCAAGATAGCCTGTTTCTATGCCTGTAACGTAATCGCCTGTGAAGACACCACATTCAAACTCGACCTTTTTCTCAGGATACAAGGGCGAGGCTTCCGCACAGGCATCTTTCAGATCAGGAAGTGTTTGATAGATGACGCGATCCGCACCAATGGCAGTAGCAATCTCAGACTCGGATTTGGAGAAGGCGATGAGTTCGTTACTGCTAGCTAGATCAATTCCGTAGATGTGTGGGTAACTGAGAAGATTAGTCTCGAATAGTTTACGACGTGAAATAGGTAGAGCAGGACTTACATGATTGGTGGCGCGCAACTAGCGAATATAACCTTCTTCGCACCAGCTTCTCTGGCCATTTGCACAATCTCCTTACTCGTCGTTCCTCGAACAATGCTGTCGTCTACAAGCAGCACGTTGCGGCCGCGGAACTCTGATTCAATGGCGTTCAACTTCTTCCTAACACCCGTTCGACGTAGACGCTGATTTGGCATGATGAAAGTCCGGAAAATATAGCGATTCTTGACGAAGCCGTCAACAAACTCCTTGTTCAGATTCAGTGCGCAAGTGCGTGCAGAGACGATTGACGTTTCCGGAATAGGTATAACAACGTCAATGTCAGCGAGATCCTCTTCCGTAAGCTGAGATGCAATCCTTGCTGCCAACTTCTTGCCCATGTTGCGTCTAGCAGCGTAGACACTGATGCCATCGATCTGTGAATCAGGACGAGAAAGGTAGACATGCTCGAAAATATCGGCAGAGCTGTGGCATTCTGCCTCTGGGATGATCTTGCGGAAGACAGGTTTTCGTCCTTTCTCGATGAGCACGGCCTGGCCTGCTTTGATATCGAAAATGTCCTCGGACTTGCAGCCAAAGTATGACAGAGCAACGGATTCGCTCGCCACCATGTAGTCTGTCGTTGTTTCAGTCGTCTCATTACCTTGCGCATCGATCTTCTGAACTTCAATAGTCCTCGAGCCTAAGAGAAGAGGACGAATGGCATACTTGTCGCGGAATGCTAGAATACCCAAGCCAGCAATAAGTGCAGTAGCGGCCCAAGCTCCGCGGCAACGGCTGTACGTGCGCTGGAGAGCTGCGAAACAGTCTTCTTCGTTAACACGAGCTTTGCCAGTTTCGTTTAGCTCAGCTGCAAAGATGTTGAGCATAACCTCACTATCGCTGTCTGTGTTGATGTGTCTGTGAGCGACCTGATCCAGGTATTCTCTCAAGTCAGGTGCGTTGACAAGGTTGCCATTATGACTGAACGCAATACCGTAAGGCGAGTTGACGAAGAAAGGTTGTGCCTCGCTCGCCGAACTTGTACCAGCAGTTGGGTATCTTAAATGTCCAACTCCCATGAAGCCCGGAAGATCCGCGATACGGTCACCGTCGTTAAAGACCTTTGAGGCCATGCCATTGCCTTTGCATTGATATATTCTACCTCCACTGGCACAGGTGGTTATACCACAAGCATCTTGACCGCGGTGTTGAAGAAGGTAAAGTGCGTCATGGATATCGGCAGCGGCTGAGGTCGACCTGTTATCACCATGTATAACAGCTACGATACCACACATTATGGAAAGTGTGAAGGGAAAAGACTAGTCTGTTTGAAATATCTCGAGGTCAGTCTGGACTCGAGGTAATGCGTGGGTTTTCAAGTATGCGATGCGGAATCTATGTCAGTGGGTTGAAGAGATGGTCCGCATAATTTCCTAAGCAGTCTAACATCTGAAAATCTTTTGATTCATCATAATAGTGAAGCATTTGTGTCGTCAAGTTTCATGCACAATATGTACTTACTCGAGAAGCGTGAAGTTGGAAAAAGTTGCAAATCGTCTAGGCGCACCCGGAAAGCCTGTATAAGATGGCGCGAGTATGAGAATGACGACTTCTTGTGACTTAGAACTCAAGCGAGCTCGAGGAAGCTCATTCAATAGAGCGAGATAAGACGGTCAAGATTAAGAAGACATGCCACGGTAAAATCTGACGTAGCAGTCTCTGGCGACTTTCAGCGATCGGGTATGTAGTGTATGAGAGGCAGCCCCAAAGAGTTGCTCAATTGATTATGGCGGCAGAGCCGTAAAGTGAATGCAAGTGGATGATACATTGTTTCTTCTTCGAAAGTGAAAATCAGAATTCGAATAAGGAAGTTTTTCTACGGCACCACTCGGCGGGCGCGCTGCCAAGACGGGATTGGCGGGGCACTTTGCACACGTGCTAATATGCATTTGTACCTGTTTCAATGCTTAATGTGTTAATATGAAAGATATGGGTTCAGGTCAATACGCAGGAGATATAGGGTAGGACAGTTTTCCGCTGCGAGTGATCTTCAAGAAGTCAATGTACTGATTTCACGCATTCGTTGGTGACGAGTCTGTTACAAGCTCAATGGTTATTATTGATATACTGCGGTGTGTATTGTACAATTCATCGTGCTGAAACATCCCAGCTGCCAATAGACCAGCCTGCATCTCATTCAGGGCCTTCGTGTTTTCCGCCAGTTACCTTGACCTGCCTTTCCGCATGCTGCAGAACCTTCGAACTCACCGTCCTCGTCTAATGCTTGTCCTGATTGTTTCAGCTTTTTGGCCTCCTTTCGGCAGTATTTAAGCCTTAGCAGTATCGAAAGTGGAGAACTTGTCACCCATATCGTTGTATTCCTTTTGTAGACCCTCAGTCTGCTTCTTCATTGCTTCCACGTCGGCCTTGAGTGTCTTGTTTTCCTTCCTCAATTTGGCCAACTCGCCAGTCTCACCAGCAGCGGCAAGCTTGTCGGAGCTCTTCTCAGAACCAGTGTTGGTACCCTTAAGCTTGCGGTTCTCCTCTTCCAGACGAAGGACATCGAGAATCATAGTGTAGGTGCGGTTGAGGATCAATGAGAGGAAGAGAGTGAAACCGCAGAGGTACATGTTGCGCTGAGAGTAGAACTTGCGAGCTTGTACTTCCATACGGTCGGCTCCGACAGTGAGAGTGCTGCAGATATGGGTCAGTCGAAGCCAGAAAGGAAAGCAGTAGGTTTGTAGCTTACGCTCCACCAGTCTTCTGGTTGCTGGCAGCAGCCAACTCGACTTGCACACGATAAACGCGGTTAACACTGTCGATGAAAAGGATCAGGATGAAGACGAAGACGATCTGAGATAGGACGTCTTAGCATGTTGCTGGTCAATTTCATGCTGTTCATCGTACCTTCAGCCAGTATTGCATCTTTGCTACTATCGGACTTTCCGAGAGGAAGGTGAAGAGACTGCGCTTCCATCTGAAGGGCATAGGCACGATCAAACTCATGAAGAGAGTCATCTCGAAGACGAGGAGGATAAACACCTAGAGGTAATACAAATGTCAGCATTTGCTTTCTTTTTCGATCATATTGAATTGGCGACGACATACGAGACTGTAGTAGAGCGTCATGGTCGCGGTCTTTGAATTGTAGGATGTATGGAGGTGGTAATCGGAAAGGTGTGAAGTTGACGATGTATATTTAAAGAAAGCGCCAAATTGAAGTCGTGTGAACGTGCCCGGTTTGCTTGAAACGTCATCGGACGCCAAGAAATGTCGGCATCTCATCCCATTTGTGTTTCGTAACTGAATGGATCGATACATCCTCAACAAGCGAGCAAGTAGTTATGAAAGCAGAAAGCCCTTCCATTCTAGGCGTCTATCTATTACCGTCTATCTGTTACCGTCTAAAGAGAGTCATGAGAACCGGACACCTAATGTACATAACCTATCCAACAATAAACAAACGAAACACCACCCTACACCATTGTCACCCATGAGACAATCATCCGGAAGCTATACAGTATGCGAATAAAAAGGCTGTCATGCAGCACGATCAGCGAGGTAGGTCGACCAGAATAAGCGTATGTACAGAAAAAAAGTAAACACCTTATCATAAAGGTCGTGATATGATATGAGTGAGCTCAGCACTTGAATCCTCACCATCAGCCTCCATCAGATTTTTGGATTGGTGATAGCGTTGCTTAGTCAACCTTTTGGTTATAGCCGTCTTTGCCAGATCTTGTGTAGATTTGTGTGCTTTATGGTGCTTTTAATGGGTGGTCATGAAGTTGTGAACACGTTTGTTCAAGGGTATCGTAAAAAAGAAAGAACGCCGACCGAAAGTAGTAGAAGTAAAAGATTTTGCCAGAAGCTTAGAAAGCTACAGCCTCGCTGACTGGGCTTTGTTCAGGCATGCCAGGCTGGCCTCCAGTGCCGAATTCTGGGTTGCAGGGGGGCGAGTGGTTTCGATGGTATTTAAGACCATTGAGGTTCTTGTAGCGTTTGCCGCAAACATCGCAGCGATAGGGCTTTTCCTTCTCCATACCGATGGTGCCAGCATATGGAACAGAGGTAAGAGGATCAACAATGGAGAAAGACCCATCTCCGTTATCCTGAAGTTTTTGTGTCGAATGGCCATGCTGAAGAAGTAGATTAGTAAGAGGACATAATAAAGACATATCATCGAAATAGTACCTTTTCATGATAACGCAAACCATTGGCGTTCTTATAAGATTTCTCACATCCAATGACGGGACACTTGAATGGCCTCTCTTCTTCAGTAGGCACCTTGCCTACACCAGAGGCAAGACGATGTGCTTGCAGCTTACGAGCATTCTCGTCGCTATTGTCGATGGGGATCTGATGGTTGAAGTTGAAGTGAGGAAATGCATGCGCGTTGATACCACCATTCTCACTGTACAGGGCTTTTGCAGGTTCGGCGATACATAGATCGACCATGTCGTTATTGTTACCTCCTAGATCAAATGTGGAGAAGTCATTGTTCAGCCGCTGGAGCATCTGTGAGTTAAACGGCATTGTATTCGCGGTAGAGTTGAACTGAGTAGAGCCAAGGGTAGGGTCATTACCAACAGCCAATGTCGAGTGGTTGAGCCGGGGCGTGCTCTGAGCACTTTGTACAGCTGAGGACGTGAAGCTTGGTGTGTTAATAGAAGACAGCATCGGATTTGTGGAAAAGCCCGACTGTGATGGACGAGGTGTACTTGGATTTGATGGCCCATCGCCGAGGCTGCGGGTATCTATGGACGTCTGGAGGAGAGGCAGGTCACTGTTCGAGAAGTGATTTTGTGAGTGTGCAAAGCCTACGAGATCAGGCTCAAAGAGCTGCGCATCTGCTGGATCCATTTCCATGCCGAAAGTATTTGGACTGTCGAGAAGACTGTTTTGTGATGGTTCCAGTGACATTGGGATTGAATGTAGACCACTAGTAGCTTGGGAGTTGGCTCCAGATCTTCCATTGTTTTGTGTATTTGAAAAGAGACTATCCATGTTAGAGCTCTTTCGACGAGGTGTACCACCAGATAAGGACATTCTGTACGGAAAGTTGGAAGGAGCTTGGGAGTGTACTTCTTCAAAATGTGAGAGTAACTCGTGGAGGTCGTTGAAGGTGGTATCGCAGCACTTCAGGTTGTTCCAGAAGTTGGCTTCCATTTTGGGTAGGTACGACGAGGAGTGAAAGGATGGCGACTGAAAGTTGAATGGTGAGGTGCCTGTCATCATGATACTGAGAGGAGGATTAGCTTGTTGTTATATGACGAAGCTGCGGGCTGCGAGTGTAGATACTCACTCATCTTGTACGAAGCTACCGACTGAGATACCCCCCCAGCTCATTCCACCCATGAAGCTTCCGGCCATGCTCTCTCTGCGATTCTTTGAAGCTGGCATACCAGGTCTTGTACCTCCAAACGAGGATCCAAAATATCCCATCGAATCTTGTCTGCCAAATGATGGCTTGAGTGTTTCATGTTGACGAGGGATGTAGGCGCTCTGGTTATCAGGCGAGGTGGCGCGTGCAGCCTTCTGTAGTCCAGCGGTGAGGTTGGACGCTTGATTTCGGGGAGATGAAGATGAGAAACGACTGGGAGTGCTGATATCAATAGGTGGCGTGGGCAGGCTTGTTGGTTGTTTCGACATGTTGACGATGTACTCGGAGGGCACCGGTGGTCATCCACGAGGTGTTGTGTCTGGGTAGGAAGTAGTTCGTGGCAGCTATGCTGATGCTGCGTAGTAAAGGATGGTAACAGATGGTGATACAAAGTCGGGCAGCTGTCGACGATGCGTGCTATGAAAGTAGTCAGAGTTATGGTCAGGAAGGTACGGTCACTTTTAGTTTCTAAGGTAGAACTACCTAGCTGAACGTCACTCAACTCAACGACGAGCGAGTCGCAACGGCAAAGGCTGATCCTAGGGTGCTCGAGTAATACCTAGTTATAGCAGGCTCCGGATAGCAACACCAGGCGAGATACCTCACTACTGTCGCTCAGTTCGACGTGCAGAGGCGAATGTTGATCAAGGAGGTTCAATAGCGAAATGATGCTTTGGCTTATGATGGTCTACTAAGGATATCATGTATGTTTCTACGAAGCGGTACTCGTGACTGTTATGGGAAGTGAACAGCCCAACTCTGGCTCAGGCCGTTGGGAGCTCTCGTCTGTGACTACACGCCTTGACCTCCTTGTCGCATGCATGCTGTGCCTCTCTGTTGCTGATGTGCCTCCTCACGGCGTCAACCGAAGCCATGCTGCCCATCGCCGAGTCCGAGCCCCTGTTGCGCTTTATAGACTACTGCTTCGTGCTTGCAGGGACATGGCAAAACATAACATCGGAGGGACGCCTTGGATCCCTGACTCTTAGGCCTTCAACCTCTTTCTCACCGTCCATCATAACACAGCCTTAAGGTCGCAGGTATAGCCTCCACACCTCTCCATTCAGGGTCCTGGTTCTATCCATCCCTGCGTGCGTAGGCGAAGGCGTTGTCCAAGGGTTGCTGGTTTAAGCATTTTGTAAAGTAAAACAAACACAACTGGCTCGCCTAAAAGCCGTATAGCTGGTGATGCCGCAATGCCGACTCTATTGAGGCGCTGAGCTCTCGAGATCGAGAAGCTTACAGCGGGCGCGCTTAGTGGATGTAATTGGTGATTATTAGCTCTTGTTGGTAGGCGAGATTACTCGAGGGCTTAGTAGGAATAGTAATCGCCAACATAAATGAGGCCGATGCCGACGCCAACAGGTGTGGTTTATGTGATATGTTTACGTTTGCAGGCTTGACGAGTTACATCACATTCACCATAGCGCAGGTCTGCGGACAGAGGCGAGGGCGATCGATGATTGGGCCTTGAATCAGTAGCAGTGCAGATTGTCACACCATGCTCAGTCATTATTCGCCGGATGTGATGTGCGTTTGTGACCTGCCCTTTTCAGATTCAGACGTGTTTCATCGCTGATTCGCAATCAGGACGACGAACAATCTCCGACTTTGAGCATGAGCAATGCCGCTGATCGTACGAGCATTTACCCACCTAGCGTGCTTCACAGAAGGCTTGCAGACACCAAGCAACGTCGCCATGATGTTGGTGCTAATTCGATGCCAAGCTCGACCCACAAAATCTTCTAGTGCCAAGGGAGATGCCGTCTTAGTCCCAAAAAGTCTAAAAGTAATTTGGGCGCAACATCACCAAAGGTCCAAACACCATACCGTAGTTACCACGAACATTCGCCGAGTGGCGTGAAGTCTAAGAGGCATCAGTAGTTGCAGTACAAAACCGCGTACTCGAGCTTTGTATGGCCGACCAACAAGCAGACTCGGCATTGCCAGCCAACCCGCTCAATCCAGCAGAGTCCTTGAAACGAGCGAACCCTGATGGCCACATTGAAGAATCGAATCCTGCGCAAGGCCCTCTTCCAGGCAACGAATCTGCGGTGACAAAGGCAGAGCGCGTAGAGCGACATGGAGAGGCTCCAGATGGAACCGAGCTACCTGCTGCAAAAAAGGCTAGGTTAGAGACCCATGAAGATACAAGCCTGCCAGCACCAGTAGCAGAACGCAGGAAAGGGCAAGCTCCCATAAAGGCCGAATACCTCATCGAGCGTGTTGCTGGGCAACGCGAAGGCAACAGCGAAAGAACAGATGACAGAGACAACAGAGGTGATCAAGCAGAGGACGATGGCGCAAAATCGAAAAAAGGACGAAAGAAGCAGAACGGGCAAAATAAAGCGAGAGATTTTGGTGTCTCCCGGGACGCGCTTGCATTGTGTGGATCAAGGACATATGCGCCAGAGTTCTCGCCAGATCCGTGTACGTTCCAGAATTGCAAGTTTGAGCACGATTTGCGCAAGTATCTGCGCGAAGGCAAAAGAGAGGATCTAAAGACATTCGCTGGACGATGTCCTGTTTTTGATGCTCGAGGGAAGTGTGGCGGTGGCTGGAGATGTCGTTTTGCGAGTGCGCATTCAACGGAAAGAACACTGGAGGATGGCAGGAAAGAGCTAATGTTGATCGAGGAAACAAGAGAAGGTGCGCACCAAGACGGCAAATCCAATGGTCGAAATGAGGAAGACTCACAACATGGCGTCGTGAATAATGTATCTCAAGAAGCAAAGATCAAGCTGAGAAAAAAGGACACCAAGTTACCGAAGTCAGACCAATGGGTGCCCTTCTTGATCAAGCTTTCGCAAGATGGAACAGGCTCAAAGCGTGACGAAGACGACGACGTTAACGATGATAATAACAAAACCACGAAGGCAGAGAAACAGGACAACCGAGCGCAGTATATTGAGCCTCCCTTCCTACCATCAGAAAAGCGACGAATATATTACGGACCTGAAACACCTGTGCTCGCACCACTTACCACGCAAGGAAACCTCCCTTTCCGACGTCTATGTGTTGGTCTTGGTGCGCAAATAACTTGGTCCGAGATGGCCATGGGACTGCCACTTGTTCAAGGCGAGAAGTCAGAATGGGCTTTAACCAGGGCTCACGAATCCGAGCTCCAGTCGCCAATGTACACCCCTACATCAGTTCTTTCCGGCTATGACAATGCAAAAGACATCCGATTCGGTGTCCAAATCGCCGCCAATAAGCCTTGGCTTGCGCTCAAAACCACAGAAGTCCTCACCACTCATCTACCACACCTCCGCGCAATCGATCTCAACTGTGGCTGTCCCATTGACCTCGTCTTCCGCCAGGGTGCCGGTTCAGCACTCCTCGACACCCCAGCGAAACTCGAAAAAATACTGCGAGGCATGAACGCTGTTTCTGGAGAAGTTCCGATTACTGTCAAGATCCGTATGGGCACGAAGGATAATCGTCCTACTGCTGACAAACTCGTAAAACGTCTGGCTTTTGGCGGAGGAGAAAGCCAAAGTCTCGGCCTGGGTCCTGCTGGTGTGGCATGTATTA
>Ga0160429_1000063_pt1 | contig 139997 bp, 136 predicted proteins | sample SolpanmetagenomR_FD_108199 | JGI IMG/M metagenome (GOLD analysis project Ga0160429, IMG submission 108199) | Solar panel surface microbial communities from Lawrence Berkeley National Laboratory, California, USA - R | ecosystem: Engineered > Built environment > Solar panel > Unclassified ...
ATTAACGTCCGCATCGAGCACATCAAGCTATCCCGTTCGCGAGACGACTTCCTCCGCCGTGTCAAGGCCAACGCTGCCGCACGCAAGGAGGCCAAGAGCAGTGGAAAGACTGTGCAGTTGAAGAGACAGCCCGTTATGCCAAGGGAGGCCAGGACGGTGAAGGTGGACAACAAGCCGGAGAACGTGACGGCAATTCCTTACGAGACTACGATCTAGAGAGGTGGATGTTGAGATGAGGTCGTATGGGATGGGCGTCGAGATGATGATGGTGGAAAAGCGGAGGTGGGTTGTGTAAAATATACCATGATGCACCGCGCTGCTGGCTTTGTTTCCGAAGCATGGAATGAAACAAAACATTGACCAAATGTTTGAGATCCTACTCGAAAGTGACTCGCAAAACAGCACGACGTCTTTGTGGTTTCGAGCACGAGTTGATACAGACTGCAATGGGGCTGTACCCTGTCGAGGACCCATGCATACTTTATTGGATGAGAGGCTTACGAGGATTGTGCTCTATGATATGATCCCATGCTTTCCGTGCCTTTTGCGTCATGCCATCTATCGAAAACTCGTTCGAGTGACTTGCTAGCCACTATACCCAATGTCTTGTAGTCGTCTGGAGAGCAATGCCAGCTTTCTGATTCACGAAGCTGCATGCAAGAAGGTTGCTCACAATGATTTGTCCAGTTACCACAGTACATTCCAAGCTGTTCGCGACAGGAACATAGAAGGAAACAGATTCAGGTTTCAACTGTGAAACAAGGCTCTTGAACATTTTGTAAAGGATTGTTATTAAATGGTCAATGTGCGTGATGCCCATATATCTTAGTTCTCGTGTCTCCTTGTTACACTCGCACTTGACACTACTTCTTTGCATTCGGAGCATCTTCAACCTTGTTCGGGAAAATGAAGTGAACTCCCTGTCCATGCAAATGCTTCGTCCATATCCCTGGTTCGTAAATCATAAAACACACTGCTTCATCTTCAGCATCACCACCAAGTCATCATTAATAAGCCATATGCTCCGCATAGAACTCTGGATACTGTGTCTGTATCATAGTCGCAACCCTTTCCACCTCTTCCGCCAACCCCTGCACCGCAGCATCCCATCTCCTCAACTCTCCTCCACTCCTCACATGCTGCTGCACTGCTCCCTGCGCCTGTCCATCCACAACAGCACTCGCCGTCGACAATCCCGCCAAATCGCCCTCGAAGAAGATGACGCCATCAATCTGATCAATACTGCCGGCAAGACGACCCTGCTCGATCATCAAGGCCGCGTACTCTTCCGCACGTTCACCACTGACACCAAGAAGAGCGCCGAGATTGGTGGTGCGGATATTGCGGTAGAGACGTGATACACCGAGGAGGTTGTGTTCGAGGACTGCACGATCGAGAACGGTGCTACCATCTGCTGTCTTTGCGAGTTGATGTGCTTGGAGTTTTGCGGCAAACGAGGAGACTTCTGTTGGCGAGAGGATTTGATTTAAGTAGATGGAGGATAGGATGCTGTATTCCTCAATCTGCGTCGCACGCTCGTCTTTGTACAGTCGACCGAGCATGCGTGCACGTTGTGGACCTGCTGGAGCGAGTACGGCGCAGGTGGTTGATGCGGAAAGAGCTTGTAGCCGATCGTCTTCGTCGACTAAGGGCTCGTTTGACATATTGTAGTATGCGACGCTTGCATCTAGGAATTGGCGTTGCGAATCGAGAATGCGTGCTTGACTGATGCTGAATTGGAGACGGGTGGCTTTGTCGGTCACGTTGTGGAGCACGTTTTTGGCGCGGTTGATGCTGGCGAGTGCGGATGTCGGGTCTTCTTCTTCGAGGTAGCAGCGCGCGATGCGCACCCAGATGCGTGCTTTTTCGTCGTCGGTGATGGTGCGTTGGGTGCTGTCGAGGTTGAGAGTGGATAGAGCGCGGGCGGAAAGGGTGAATGAGTCGGTTTGTTCGTGAAGGTCTGCCAGTAGGAGCTTGAGGGCGTGGTCTTGGGGTTCGAAGGATGTGACGCGTGGACGGAGGAGACGAATGCTGGTCTCGATGATTTGGATTCTGGCGTCGGTGTCGATAGTGGTGGAACTGCGCAGCTTCTCGACGAAGTTGTCAAGGAGAGGGCGAAGAGCCGTGATGGAGAGGGTTTCTGCGGTCAAGGTGACTCCGGATACGTCGACATCGCCGCCGATTAGTACGGCGATGTAGGCGTTGACGTTCTTGATGGTGCTTTGATTGTCAATGAGGGATGAGGTAAGGATCTTGTTTAGAAGGTCTCGGAAGGCGGCCTGTCTTGCCTGAGGCGTGTCTATGTTGTTGACGGCATTGAAGGCGTCAGCAAAGTCGGTGTGGAAGCTGTCGATGTCCATGATGGGTGATTGATAGATTGGTGGTGGTGAGGGTGGTGTGTTTCAAGTGATGTTTCATCTCATGGTTCAACCACGGTTCATACTCTGCGGAGTCAGGGTCTCAAACAGGATTGTATACACTTACGTACCTGGTACTGGCTGCTCACTCTGCCAACACCTTGCTAGCTTGTGCCGACTCTGCCGCTACATATTACTTCGACTACCCAATCCTTCTTTCCTCACGTCGTATAAAACCCCTCACGACCCATGAGACCACACCTACTATAACGCGCCAGCACTCGTGACCACTGCCATGGCTGGTCAAGGCCCCTCCTTCAAGACAGATATACACCGCAACAAGACTAAGAAATGGGTCGAAGCTCCCCGTAATGACTACGGAGGTGACGACTGGGGTGTAGCTGACGAATATAATGAGTATGGTACTTACGACGAAGATGAAACACCCCAAGCACCCCAAGCAGCTGCTGCGCCACAACTACCAATAGGTTTTCGACATCATGGCCAGTCAGCTTCCATTGGCAGTGCAAAAGGCCGACCCAGCTACGAAGCTTCCATTGGCAGTGGAAGAGGACGAGCTAGTTACGAAGCCCCTAATGGCCGGCCTACCTTGCCCTCATTGCAAAGAACAAACTCATTCGATGCTGGTGACGAGAGGCGTACTTTTTCAGCTGTAACCAGTCCTGCAGTCGCACAAGGAGAAATACCTCATACACTGCCTTCACAAACCTTCGAGTCGCAAACGCGACCAGCCCATCCGCAGCAAGATCAGTCGTACGAAAGCTATCATAGTGCACAGTCGCAACGTGCATCGTATCAAACTAGCGAACCTTTTCCACAACATATGTCACCCCGATTCCAATTTCAGCATACCGAACCATCTCATGAGCCAGAATACGACGATCGCGACTACTCTGATAATGGTGGCCAAGCAGGTCTAGGCCTGACGCCGAACGATGAAGAAGACAGCCAGCGTCATTCTTTTCTACCTCCTCTGCGATCAGAAGTTGAGGATGACCCGTATCACTATGCAATGCCTGGACATCATAATAGACTGCCGCCATATCCACCTAGGAAGAGCAGTCTGACTTCACGAAGTCGACCTGACCTGAATGAACTATATCAAGCACAACAAGTCCCCAATAATGAACCACTTCCTGGACCAATTCCTTCTCATTATGGACCCAGTTTTGGTAGCTCGAATGAGCAAGAGGGAGAAACGGTGCGGCAGGAAGAGAACTCTCCAGCAGTACGAAGGTTTATTGCACCTCACGAAATATACAAGAGAATGGAGGAAGAGAAGGAAAAGGCGCGTCGTGCATCTGATGGATCTAGACGCAGTCCTGAAAGGCCTGAGGTCCAAGCTGTTCCAGAAGCAGTACCATCGCTGCAGTCTGTACATGAGGAGCCTAGCTCTAGACAGGGAGTCGCATCGAGTCGCACATCCAGCGTTGCTGCTCCTGCGCATAGCGATACCTTCCACGCTTCGACGTCGGATGAGGCTCCAGAAATGCATTATCCTCAAAGTCCTAAGCTACAATCAACGCCTGCTAGCAACGCTCACCCAGATCAGCCTGTTACATCATCTCCGACATCTCATAGCAGTAAGCCGTCACTTCTAGGATTCACCATCTCTAATCCTACGTTGGCTCGTGCGCTTGGTGCCGATGCTCAAGAAGATACGCAGCCTGCTCAAAGATCAATTGCTTCTGATCCCTCGCCGATATTACCTTCCCTTGGTCGGTTTTCTGGTTTCGGTAGTCTGGTAGACGGGATCTGGCACAACCAATCCCTCAGCTCTGGCAACGATACAGCCAGCGTTGACACAGGAAGACAGTCCTTCGACAGAGCATCGACACGCTCACATTCATCAACTAAACCTCAGCCTCTAAACTTCCGTCACGAGGATAACCGTATGGAGTCTCCTGCCGAGCGTGGACCGGAGAACAGACATTCTACCTCTCAATCAGCGCAGGAGGCAAATCCGGAAGCACATCAAAATCCATCAGTACGTGCACTGGGGCAAGATACCACCCACTCAGAATCACCTCTCGGCTCCCCCACAGATTATTACTTCACTGATCAGGCCGGATCGCTGGATGATAGACTTTACAGTAGTCAAGAGGATGACGGCGACGTCAGGTCATCTGACATTCACTCAATCCAACACCACACGAGTGGTGATTATGGCTCAAACACAGAGCACAGTCGGAGATCACTCGAGGAACGTGGCGCGGATCTAGATTCGAACGAGCTCACGCCTGATACTGAACGGCGATCTGCAGAGCTCCCAGCTCCTGGGCGGCTACCCGATTCAGCACAAGCAATTACACGTGCAGACTTGGATGCTGATGAACGAGGAGTAAGTAGCGTTGACGACTCTGGTAGTTATGAAGGACAGAGCGAGGATCATCGTTTCGAAGCTCGACCACAAAGTCTAGATGAGCATGATGGGCTTTCGAAACCTCAAGCCATACCTGGAGATTCAGTGGCACACAGTGACCACACTCGAGCAGAGCTTGAGGCTCCGGTCGTCCTACCACAACCAGCACAAGCTTTGAGCCGACATGAGCTTAATGAAGGCTCTGCTACAAATGACGAGTACGGCGGTCCTGATCTTCAGCAACATGATCACCAAGCCCGTGAGCTTATACAGGCATCAAATCCTCTCCATCTTGCCACCTCTCAAAACTCATACAATGCGCAGTCACGAGAAACTGGCATGTTCAAGAATGTAGACAGAGTGAACTCTATGCGAGATGAGAACATGAATGACTATTCTCCCTCGATCTATACACCTCAATCTGTCAGGTCCGGATTGGAGACAAGGGAAGCTGATCTTGCAGAAGTCATGGCCTCCCAGCCTGAAGAACGATCATCTGATATTGCTCACTCTGCACGAATGGCCCAAGCTAGCTTTCTGAACACGCGCCAACCACCTGCGCCGATTCAGAGTCGCTTCTTGCAGCAGCCACAGTCCGATCCCATCTCCAGAGCTACTTCACCAGGTGGAAGAGTGAAGGAACTCGCCGGCAAGTTTGACGAGATCCACACACTATCTCGCCAGAGCACCTTACAGTCGCCAACAGGTAGCGCGTCTGGTAGGCGAGAACGAGGCGGTCATGATAGTGATGACGTTGGCAATACGTCCTCGCTGCGCAGTAATCAAGATTTTGAACGACCGCGACTACCTGGGGAGTGGATTTCTTATGCTGACACGATCGAGTCTGCCGAATCTAGCGATGACGACAGAGGTAACGAGGAAGATGAGATCGATCATGCTGATCAATCAGCTCATGTTCCTGTCGAAGACGAGATCCCTACGCCCACTGCTGAACGTCCTGAATCCCCAATTGACTTTTCGCCGAATACAAAGAAGAAGTCGTTATATGGTGCAACTAACACGGAGGAAACCGAAGGTCCTATGGCTACTCTGGCTGCTGCTGGCCATGCTCTTGCAAGTTCTCTGCAATCAATGGTAGGTATAAAGACAGAGCACGACAACGACAATGACGATGACGATGAAGAAGACAATAGATGGGATTCCGACTCCAACGCTACAGAGTCAGCATTACCGACACCTGATATTACTTCGGATGTGCGCGATCGCTCTTCCAACAGCTTTCAGCATGAACCCTCATCCCTTGCTAGGGACATCCCTATCTCGTCACGCGAAGGACTTACTATTGAACATGCTCGTCAATCATCCAGTGATGAATACGATTCGCGAATGGAGCATGTTGAGAAAACACAAGCGGAAGAGTCTGATATTGCAGAGTTTGACCATGTCGTTCCTCACAATGAATCTGCGGAGCCACGATCAGAGCATGAGGAGAATCGGGAAGAACAGGATGATGACGATGATAAAGACTTTCTCGACGAGTATAACGACGCCGATGATGAACCGGTGGCATCTCCAGCTCCTCTTAGACCGCATAGTCATGCGTTGCGTACAGGTACCGAGAGCATGCCACAGCGGCCAATTTGGCCATCGCAAGCATCAGCAATGAGTATCAATTACTCTCCAGATGACAGTCAGAGCGATCAGCTTCGTAAGGACATTATCAGAAGCCTGAGTCCAAATCCTGAGAGTTCTCGGAAGAGCATCGACATAGAGTCTAATCCAAGGTCGTCCACAGAGTATCCACAGTTCAGCGCCATTCCAGACACAACGCCAGAGAGAAAACTAGCCTCAACCCCGTTACATCTCTCACCACCGTCCGCACTAGCAGTAGGCGGTCATATGGCCAGAGATGCCGACTCTTCCATCGACAATGCTCCGAAGACGAACTTCTTGACTGTACAGCCTACACAGCCAACTGGAGGTCCACGTGAAAGCGCATTATTACCGCAGATATATGATAGTTACTGGGCAGATAGAGACTCCCAGGATGATGACCAACAGTACAACAGAGACGCGAATGACCGACCAGTCAGTCAAACCATATCCGCGCTGTCTTCGGTACGCGAAGATCGAACTCCGGAAACAGGGGCACTTCATGACGAAGGCTCAAAATCGAGAGACGATTCTCCGTCGAGGCCGAATTATCTTGCACAACGATTCAGCTGGGAAGGTCAAGACGAAGGATCGACCTCATCAACAGCACTAATCCAGCAACCTACTCAGCACGCTACTAGCGACGATGAAAGAGGACTTGACTCGTATGGCCTTGATGATATCAGAGCAAACACAACCACGAATAACATTGGTCCATCTGATTCTACATCAGTGTCAATTCCCAGCCATGATCAGTCGCAGAATGTCCTGCCTGAGTTACCACCGGCGAAATCTCCGATACCAGCAGCCAACGCTTCTCAATCATTTGGCTCGTTCCCTCTGCCAGTGAATACCTCAGTACATACCCCTCGCAGCCCCAGTGACGATATGTCCAGTGCATCTCCTGCTCAATACAAGTATGAGCGGCCATTCCAGCGCACGCCGAGCGAAAGTGCAGGCACACGTACAGGTCTTCGTAAGACTTCTACAGCCGCTCTCCATCCACCCCCTTTCGAGCGGAGCCGCACTGTATCATCAGCCCAGTTCTCGATTCCTGGGGAGACAAGCCTTTCTGGTTTCAAGACTATCGCATCGATTCGAGACACACCAGATCGCATTACAGCTTTTGACAGAACTCGAGAAGGGTTTGCAAACCTGGACACTGGACTTAACCAGTGGTTAACGTATATGGTTCGTGCCAATCCGGAGCTGTTGGACGATTCCGATACTCCAATCAAGAGATCAGCCACTACTGGTTTTGCCGGTTCTATGAGACATAAGCTTGTGCCATCCATTAACAAACTAACGAGAACAAATGACAACATGTCCACTTCTAGTATCCCGGAGTCGTCGATGCCGAGTATGAGCACGAGAAGCCCAAGCATGACCATGAGAACACCAAGTACATCTGAAGCAGGATCGTCGAAGGGCAAGGCTTTCTTGCAGAGCGCGGGTCAAGGAGCGAAGGGATTCTTTGCAAAGAGCAAAAGCAAGATGAGAGGGGCTTCAGGTCAACAAAAGGTAGAATGATCTTCTTATCTTCGTTGTTGGATTACGAGTCAAGTCAAGGTGCGAGAATGGTTTTTGCGTGTTTGTGCATGATTGCCTCTCGTCGCCATGCTTTGTTGTATGGTTGAAAACGATTATGATTACCAAGAAGATATTTTTCTATTAGTATAGCGACGCAATGAAATTATGTTAGCAATCAAAGAATGTTCCTAACTCGTTGATCTTGTCAGGCTGAACCACCTCTGCCGCCAAACCGTCCTCAAGCTAGGCCAGCATTGCACACTGCTGCCGCGCAAGGAATACGGCAAGAGCCTGTCGAGCTCAGGAAATCGTCTGCTTCTGCTACGCCGATCAGGGCCACTCGCAATAATCCAGCAGTTGAGCAGATATCCACATCGCACTCTATTGCTTCGCCCACAGCCACTCGTAACGAGAATGTCCGGCCAGATCGCACCCAGACACCGATGTCTGCGGTGTCAGAAACAGGTGTAGACATGTACAACAGTATGAACACAGAGACTCTACGTCCACTTGCATCGCCGGGCAAGCCGCAATTCTCCACGCAGAATGAGGATCATGCAAAGAACAATGATCTACCAAGCACAAAAAGAGACTTCTGGGAAGCACTTGCTGGAGATGAACCTCCCATAGACAGCTCTCGTAACGAGCAGAGAAGCGTTATACACAACGAGAAGCCCTTGCCTACGGCAACTTCAGCCACAGCTACGCGCCACGACACGTCGGACGACCTACCGAGAGCAATATCGCCTCTGAAACCGCCTTCGGAAATTGCACAAGAATTCACAACGAGAGGACTCGAGCTGTTCGAAGTGCCCATCTCCCCGATATCAGCCCAGCCAACAACCACTTTTCAATCTTTTCCAATCCTTCCGATATCTCCTCAGCCAGTGTCGGAACAGATTCAGACTCCACAAAGACGCAGTCTTGCGCTGGAGAAGCAAGACTCTGTTGCTGTTAGCGAGACGGAGATACATCCTGCTCTGTTGGGGAGATCGGATAGTAGTTACTCTATTGCTAAATTGGTGGGTAGTACTGCTAGTGGGGAGAATGTCCCTGCTATGCCTGCCCTGCCGAGCCCACCCTCGCCCTCAGAGACCCCAGTGGGGACAAGTGGAGAGCTGCAAGGTGTCTCTTCACCAATAGCATCAACTGAAGCTGGTAGAAAACGAAGCAAATCCCCTTTCGCGCGTTGGCGGAACAGATCAAAGAGTAGGGATGCTCGTGCAACACATGGGAAAGGGCAAAGCGCTGTAGGGGATCTTGACACTGCCTTAACCACAGCCACCTCCCCGAACTCGGACTCGAGAATGCCCGCAATACCATCAACTCACCCTTCAATCAGGGACCATGATGCATCTCCAACTGGACCCGAGAAGAAAAGCCAATCGCCCTTCCGTTTCCGTTTTCGCTCTCGTTCGCGCAGCCGGGCCAGGAATACTTACGGAGCGGGACAAGCGGCATCCGACACGAATGCCAATCACCCTCTGCCAACATCGCAAAGTGACGCTATAGCGCAAATTTCCACTAATGTTGCGCCAGATCAATCACAAAGCCACCGAGGCAGATCAAGATCTCGTGATCGAAACAAGCTGAGAAAGAAGAGCGTCAGTGCCAATGGTCTTGACCTCCAGAACAGCATAGAAGGAGGCGTAGCAAGGGAAAAGCGAAGGAGTTGGTATGGTGGATCCATTCGACCTTCCCTGCCAGGGGCTGGTAGTGAGGTGCAAACTGAGAAGAGAAGGAGTTGGTATAGCCGTAGCTCTTCTATTGGCACTATGACTGTGACCAGGACTGATACGAGACCGTCGTTACCTGGACAGAGCGAGACAGAGGGGAAGAGGAGGAGTTGGTATGGTGGCTTGTTGTGTCATGATGACAGGACCCAGCATCAGGATTATGATGTGCAGGATACCTCGCGTTTTGCTGCTGTAGCTACAGAGTCAGACACGCCAGGTCGTCCAGTAGCTCGGTATCATGGACCAGTACAAGCTGATGGCACGACTCCAGCACAAGACGCCGAACGACGAGCCCGGTCACGATCTGCGAGTGCGATAAAAAGGATCAGACTCACATCAGACATGGATCTCGAAGAGCGAGAAAGACACTTGAGCTTTTTGCGAGAGAATGCCTCATTATTCCCTACCAGGAATGGTGACCAAAGCACGAACAAAGAAGGCGGCGCGGTTCGGCGCAGCTTCATAGGTCCAGAGCCAATCCATAGCAGTCAGCACAGACGTATTTCGGGTCAAAGTGGAGGAAGAGGTACTTACGACCCGTACTACTCGCCTCCTTCATCCCCACAATCAGCACATCAACAACATCGTCCCTGGGCGAGTCCGAATCATGCGCGACAGAAGCCCGTATTTCTTGAGCACAAGCAACGCCGGCTGCAGCAGGAGCAGCTACAGCATGCTCAAGCGCTGTCGTTGGACATGGTATCTGATACTCCACAGCCAAAAGCGGATCTTGTGCCAACAGAGCCTGATAAACCACCGATACCAGCTGATGCTCGACAACCTGATGATCGACAACCTGAAGCTCGACAATTTGAAGCTCGACAATCTGAAGCTCGACAATCTGAAGCTCGACAATCTGAAGCTCGACAATCTGAAGCTCGACAATCTGAAGCTGATATTCCACGAGCAGAAGCTGATGTCCCTAAATTTCAGAACATGGCAACGCCGTCACTTCCAGCACAAATAAAGCCACAGACCTTAGTGTCTGAACCTAGCCTTCCACACGAAGAAGCACACAATCCGCGACTGGACATCAGTGCCACACAATTTCCAAGACAGTCAATTCAAACGCCAACGGCGACGGCGGCATACGATAGAAACTCAACAGCATCCCAAACCCAGCAGCAGCCACAGCTTCAGCCCGTTCTCGAACAACCTACCAAACCCTCAACCCACTCACCTCTACCACAACAATCACGCATCTCCGGCCTCCCAACCTACCTCTCCCACCTCTCCCTCAACCTATCTCCACCTACATCCCCTACCCCTTCCACAACACTCCCTCATCCAAATCCTTCCTCACCCGACTCCATAATGATGCGAGGTCGCCCGCCACGCCGACCTCGTGCGTCTTCTCTAGCAGGATCACTAGCAACTTCCGTGAATGTGAATATTGGACATCATGATGATAATGTGCCTGTCCCGCCGCTACCTGCGGCAGTCTTGATTGCGACTACACCACTACACGACACAATCGTTGGCGAGCAAGAACATGAAGTCGATGTCGAGGAGACGCATGTGTCGGATAGACGCACGATGAATCGTGGAGTTGTTGGTGGTGGCGGTGGTGTTGCTATTGCTAGGTGGCGCGATGGTGTGGCTGAAGCTGGTGCGAATAGAGATCCAACGCCGCAGTGGCCGTTGAGCGATGATAGGGTGGTTGATGAGGTCGGTGTATCACGTGGAGTAGGCCAACGGTACGTAGGGTTTGCTGAGATTGGAGGACGAGTTGTAAGTGGTGAGGATGAGGTAGAGGTAGAGGATGTCGTGCTGAGTCCGACGCTGGATGGGCCTGGATGGGAGTGGCAGCCTGTTATTTGAGCTTGTGAGTTGTATTCAGATGGTTCTTTTGTGTGATAAGATTAGCTATGCGAGTTTTATAATTCGGTCTGCTCCTACCCCATCTCACATATTAGAGTGCGTATGCCCTCGATAATAATTATCACTATAGGTTCCATTATTCCCGTCGCTATATTTCGCAGTCCTTCTTGTAGGGATCTTCCTCAAGTCTAGGACGATTCTATAGCTTACTTTAGGTTGTAGAGACTGCTGCCAGTACCTTTGATTTCAAACTGCTCGCGCGGACACTGCCTTTCACATCTCGGCTTCTAGACCTGGCAGAGAGCAGGGTCATCAGCTACATACGCGGTATCATACCTAGACAGATCTGTGAAGATCAAAAGCACATCACCCGGCCGATCCATACATATCGTCATCAAGCGGGATAGCGTCAACCGCCGCAGCTTCACGGAGATCATCACCGGTATGCATTCTTCACCGAAGATCTAAATGCCCTTACAGACTCGGAATAGATTGAAGAGCACAACCGGACAATCAAGTCGACAAAGGGCAAAGGAAAGCTAGACCGAGGAGACTCAAAACGAGTGACATGGGAGTACAGGGGTTCAAAGGATGGACTTGGTCTTATTTATCAATTGCTAAAGATGACTACAACAAAAAGACAAAATATCATCCTCATATTCCATCACATCATCTGTAGCTGCTTGCCACGTCGTCGTCAGAATTCGTGGGGTAGATCAAAAGTTGGATGCCTGTGAAGAGTGCCTGTAGACCTTCTGATTTTACGCATGTATTAGATCACAAATATCGTTTAAGCAAGAGCTTAGGATATTGGGGACAGGCATAAGGTGAGTAGCCCGAAGAAAATTAGGGTACTCTTTCACAGCAGTCCCGGCCCACGAATTCTGACGACGACGTGTTGCCTCCTCACATTGACGTCCATCACCACATACTCTCATACGCATGACGTGATGTTGTCTCACATATGCTTCCCAAATATCAATTCCTTTACTTGAATTTGCCCGCAATACACATGCTCACAATCGGCTGGTCGACACTGCCATTTGGCGTCTCAGTAAGGACATACGAGGTATCGAAAGATCCTGCACGACATTAGCATCAAGGTCAACAGCATGGCTATAATGTACTTACCTGCTCCCCATCCCGTCCATCCAAGGTATACGTCACTGTTCTTGTTCAAGAAATCCAACGTAGAGCATAGATAGGTCTCACAGCCAGCATTGTTGGCAGCACCAATCTCAGATACAAATGCCATGCGCTTGTTAGCACGGAGGTAGGTGGCAAGAGGGCTGAAGGAGTCGGAGACGCGGTCAGTGACGCAGGTGGATGAGGTACCCGAGCCGTCGCTGTCGAGGTAGCGGTGGACGTCGTAGATTAAATTGGTGTTAGAGCCGTCGGGGTTGGTGACTTTGGAGAGAGCGGGAGCAGAGTTTGTGGCGAAAGTGCCGGCGCCTTTGGGGAAGTCCTTGTTAGCAAGATGTCGTTCCAAAAGGTGGGAAATTCGTTATTGTGGAGCGTACTGACCGGTGTAGTCTGTGCCGGGCAGGAGGATTATCTGGGAGGTTGCACCCACATTGCGAATTGCAGTAATGACCTTTTGAACAGTAGCGGCCCATGTTGCGCTAGAATGAATAGCTGGTCAGTTCTCTGATCGGAAGAAAAGTGTTGGAAGGCAGCAGAAGACGTACATGTTGAGGTCGTGGGGTTCATTCATAATGCCAAACACAACATTAGAGTTTGACTTGTATTTGGTGGCGAGTTGAGTCCAGAGTGACACGAATTGGGCCTATGGAACCGTCAACTTCCATGTGCGAACCCCAGTAGGAAAGAAACTCACATCAGTAGGACCTCCCTGTCCAATGATACCTCCATTCCAACGAGCGTAGTTGTGCACGTCAAGGATACACTTGGTGTTGGAGAGAGCCAAGCAAGACTGCATGATGGCATCATATGTTGCGAAGAAGGTAGAGTCAAGAGTACCACCAAGTTGCTTAGTTAAATACTGCCAGCCAACCGGGAGGCGGAAGATGTTGAGGCCATCGTCGTCATGGAAGTGCTTCATTTGTGTGGGACCGACGGAGGAAGGGCAGACAGGAGCTAGGTGTATAAGTCAGCATGGTAAATGGTACGATTGGGATGCAGTAGTCTTACTGCCAGCGTTCCCAGACGTGTCAATGCCAAAGTCACATCCGGCGATGTTGACACCAGCGTATGCTACCTTGCTGGAAGCAGGGGCAGCAGCAGTAGTGCTGGTGGGTTTGATGGATGTGCTAGCAGGCTTAGCAGTTGTAGTAGCAGTGGTGCTAGCAGGCCTGGTAGTGGTAGATGTGACCAGAGTCGAGGACTTTGCTGTGGTGGTGGGTTTGGCTAGAGGATAATGTTAGCTCAGTGTTTGCAACAAGGTTAAATCCCGTAAGAGTGAACAAAGTCAAGCTGGAAAAGAAGCACATACATGTACCAGGAGTGCACTGAGCATAGTAGCCATTCGCCTGGGTGCTACAGGTGTATCCAGCTGTGCAGATGCTTGCTCCAGTGTAGCCAGACCCTCCACATTGACCGTAAGCACTCTGAATAGATTGAGCACCTACAGTCGTGGCTGCAAGAGCAGCAGCGATGATTGTAGTCTTCATGATGAGTGTTGCGTATTGTTGTACTAGGTGGAGACGAGTATAGTGATGATTATTGATGTCCACAATAAGGCAACAGCAGGCTCGCGACGACCACTATTATACACACATCCAACCCCAACCCACTCCCTGATCAACAAAGAGGGCGAAGATATGAACAAGGATCTCAGGGATTGACAGGCCAGCATGACGGTTGTTTCATGTTTCGAAGCTAGAACACCACGTCCACCGTTAGTGATCCGTCAGCACTTAAGTCCAGCGATCCAAGACCTAGGATCATGCTTTAGCGAGATTCGAGGGGACCTCGTAGACGGCGTTTCATCGTAGTAGTTCATCCAAGCCGGATAAGCGGGAATATACTAAGTCCTAAGATGACACACACGTTACATCCACGTCTAGAACGTGGTAAACGGAAGATGATCAAGCACGTACAAGGTAGCGAGACATGTTGGATCCCTAGTCCGCCACTAGTTGCAAGCACAAGGACTAGTGAAAGGAATTGAAACACTTAGCTTGTCCCTGCATATCTTGGAAAAAGAACGTCTGTTGAAGAGGACCGATCGAGCGTTTGATACATGAAACAAGGATGAGGCTTCCCCGAATCGTACCTTAGCGTGGAACAGACGCCATCGCGGCAACGGCCTCGCTTAGAATTGTGGCTTTTTCCTCCAAGATGAAACACAACACTGCGATCGCAGTCTGCACGCGTGACATGATGATAGTAGAATGCTATACGTCCGTCTGTCAAAGCAAGTAGAGACAGAGCAAAAAATCTTGGGTGTAGTACTGGGTCCGTGGAGGTTCATGTCATTGATCTTGCGCGCTTGGCCCAGACCGTGGACCCATACTTCTCAGCATCAATCTTCCATGTAGCCACGTTAACGGGTGCAGAAGAAGCAGATCTTTCGAACAAACAGTCAATCTAATCGAGGACTTAATACTTTAGCCGCGAAGCACGAAATGCCTGAGATGATCTGCAGTGACTTGCTGTCTTGCTGTCTTTCTTGGTGATGTATTGTATACAAGTTCTCGATGACGAAATTTGCAAGGAAGTACAGGGTGGTGAGCCTAATGTAGGCAGCCATTGGAAGCGCTAGTCTGAACAGGTGATCTGGGCACTAGTACTATCACTCATCTCTGTACAAACGTATTTGGCGAGGAGTGATCACTTTAGTTTCTGGCTTTCGGAGTACTGAAGTTCTGTATCTTACAGTATTTCTCTCAATCCCAGCGTCGTATAATAGGCCTAGCCGGGTCCCACGGTCCATAGATCTCGTTTTTATACCTCTGCAAGCCAATCAGCCACCAACTGCAGAGTCCCATCACGAATGCCGTCAGAAACTGCCCAAGCACGATACCCACAACTGCAGATTTCCAGCCTCCATCTGAAACAACAAGGGCAACACCTCCACCTGCACCCATGACCAGGAACCATGTCAGGAACAGATGACCCCGGATCGAAATGTGGCGGACATATCTGCGAAAGACAGGGAACAGCCCAAATACCTCGATGGAGAAGAGTGTTAACGAAAAAACGTGGCGAGTTGATTCGAGCCGTGATGCTAGGACTGTCGACGCCATGAGAGCAGCATTTGTTGAAAGCGATGCAGGAAAATTTGCGCCAGGTCCATGGCCATAGTCGAAGAAGACGACATTGGTACACATCAGCCAGAAACTGATCGCCCAGATCGAGTCACTGGCAGTGGATCGTGTCAAAGACTTTAGGATCGGGCTAAGACCTAGGAGTGCACAATAGATCAAAATGGCAGACTTGGCCGTAGCCATACGTTGCTGCGTCCGAGGTGACCATCGTGAATTAGGATCGCTGTAAGCTGGATAGTTGTAGTTGATAGATATCTGTTTGGGAGTATTCTGGCCAGTGGTAGGCACTTCACTTGGAGGTTCCGTGATCGGATGTAGCCTCGTCGACTGTAAGCTCGTCCTCCTGGAGAGATTCGGGGGCATCCTAGGCAGAGAGACATTGCTATTTGTGAGGCGAAGGCTGAGTCCTGCTAAGTCTTTCTGGCTGATAGATCTTGACATTGTCTCCGAATTCTCCTTTTCTGCTTGGGCTACCTTCATAGCTTCTGCTTGCTCCTGACCAACCCACATATCCCAGAGTACCCAACCTAACACAGTCCCAATAGTACCGATGCTGACAATCGTGATTGCAGAGACCTTCTCCTGAATAATTCCCGAGAAACAGCATACAAACACGATCATAGTACAGACCTGCTGTACGATGACCGCAGAGTCGCCAACAAGTGGCCAAAATTCATATTGTTGAATGCGCGGGTTGCGTTGAAGAGCGTCTAGAAATGTCTCTTCATCGGTGTAGTTATCGGGGTCTTGTATTATTGGTTAGTATGGAGATACTGGCATATCGTGGAGAACATACACGACTGTTTCACCCAAAGCAGCTTCTTCCATGTACGGTCACGCTTCCTACTTCTATCTCGATGCCGGCGTTCTTGCGGTTTACGGCGCAAGCGGCCGTCTGCATCAGCTACCGGAGCACTAGTGTCCAGGACATGACTGTATTTGAGCGCATCCTCTGGCGCAAGTCTACTAGGATCAGAGGCGACGCTGGTGGCAACGGTGGACATGAGGCTTCATCCTTGTCGGTACAGATCAATCGTGGTTGATTGTTGATGTAGTGAGTGTTGTTGTTGTGAATGCTCCGTCTCTTGAAGCTCGCCGAGGTGGATATGTACCCTGCACATCAATGGGCCGTGCTTAGGTCTGTCAACCCTGGTAAACCGTGAACCGGGTTAAAGGCAGCAGATAGCTTGTTTTTGCATTTCATTATTCCTCGTAAGTTATGACGGCAGACACGTTCGTTGGGACGTGAAAGATGATAGTCGCAAACTATTACATTACTACAATACTATGTGTATCTACAAAAACAAAACGACTGCGGGTCTGCTGACCAAGTGTAGCGAGTGACTGTGACGAGAAGATGGCTCTCCAAGTGAATGTTCTATCCTTATGCTGCTATCAAAGCAAACAGACTGAAACGAGTGGTTTTCCTTCCAAATGATGCCCTGTGTGTCGATGCAAAATGTCGTTCATTGTGTCATTAACCGAGTTCGTGCCATAACATGGTCATCCCTTCCACAACTATGCCGTGGCACCGAACCAGGTAGCTCCCCTCCTCTCATTGGGTGCAGCCTTTGCCTTCTTGGACTTCTTAGCTTTCTTCTCCTGACTAGCAGATGCCGTTTCGGTCGCCTCTACATCTGAGCTATCTGTCGTGTCAGGAATCTGTGAGTAGGCAGTCTTCACTGTTGTTGTCGTCGTCACACTTCCAGTCGCAGCCAGGTTGCCCATGGCTGCAATTGATGTTGGTGTTCCCTTTGTTTGCTTGGATTTGACTGTCTTTGACTGCTTTACAGAAGAGGTGCTAGTGGTCTCCCCTTGGTCGTTTAAGGCGCCAGAGTTGGGTGCCTTGGCAGCCTTGCTCTTTGCAGGTTTCTTGGCAGATGTGGTGCTTTTGTTGGCGACATTACCTTTGCTGGGCATGACAGAGGTAGTTGTAGGTTTGCTGGGCTTGCTATCCTTCTTTGGTTTGCCAGTAGAAGTAGAAGCAGCGGTTGAGGTGCTCTTGCCAGGCTTGATGGATGTTGATTTGGATGATTTGCCGGAGGTGGATATGGGTTTGGTGGAGGATGTTGAGATGGTAGATGACGAGGATTTGAGAGTTGATGATGTTGAGGTTGAGGTTGAGGTTGAGGTTAATGAGGTCTTCGACGATGAGGAGGCAAGCGTTGGTCGGGGAAGAGCAGGTGCCTTCTCACCAGCAGCAAGGTTAACGTACGTGCTCAATCGCCATCCAGCACCACAGTACTCGGTCTTGTTACCAGCACAAGTCATGCTGCAGTCGGAGTCTGATGCCATAGGCCCGTTGATTGTGTTACCAGTATAACATTGGCTAGCGTACTCGATACCGAAGTACTTCTGACCTCTTTGCTGAGCGTATGCCGCGCAATTTTCCAAAGTCATGCCTACACTGTCGAAGTAGTTGGGCCCGGTTAGTGCGCGTGCTGACTGGCTGTCAACAATACATGCAGCGTAGTTCCAGCTGCCATTGTTGTGGCCGCCTTGTTCAGCAACCATTGAGACAATGGATGGCGGTGTAGGCATAGAAATGGTGGTGCTGTTGAAAACAGAGAGTCTGTTGCCTCCACCACACGTTTCAGCTTTGGTGCCGGCACACGTCATAGAACAAGATGAGTTATCGGGGAGCATTGCTCCGCCATTTGAGAAACTGTTGCCACAATAACACTAGTAGAAATGTTAGTAATTCATCACCGTATCATGAGCGGTCAACATACCTGGTTAGCATATTCGGCACCAGAGAAATAGTAGCCCTTGCTGTCGCAGAATGCGCGACACATCTCGAGCGTCATGTTGCTGGAAGTGGTGGAAGGACCGGTCAGGGCACGACCGCCATTTGTTCCCTCGGTTGCACAGCCAAAGTATGTACCAGCTACGGCAGGGGTAGGTCCAGCGCCAGGCGCGAAGAAAGTTGCTGTGCTGCGTGTGAAATTGTAGACCTGAAGTGTACCGCCATTTCCACAAGTCTCCTTGTTGTTACCAGCACATGGAAGGAGACTGATGGTGGATGTGACGTTGGCCCAAGAGGGGATAATACTTGAGCACCAGCATTGATTACCGAACTCGACACCTGCGAAACGTTCACCTTGGCCGAAACAGTAGTTCTGACAGTTCTCGATGGTCATGTTGCTGCTTTGCCAGCTTGAGCCGCTAAGGACACGGACAGAGCTGGTGGTGCTGTCAGAGTACATGTTGACGAACTCCCAACCAGGAAGGCCGACCGCATCACCAGTTTTAGGTATTTTGTATACAATCGGTGTCTGAGCAGGCTGTGCATTGAGAACGGGCTCCGGGTACCCAGGTGGACATTCGAGAGTGCTGGGGCTGGCTGCTTCAGGGCCGTCAGTAATCTGAATACACCCAGGCAATTGCTTCAACCCTGCTCCACGCGCGGTCTCGTTGAGGGTAGAGATTCCAAAAGGAGCATTTTGAGGGCAAGTCTGGTAGTATGTGGAGGTATCACTGGTCGAGATATTGCCAGTATTGAAAGGAGCACATTGGCTGATTTGTCCGTCGTTGTCGGGGTTAGCGCATTCAGCAAGGCCTGCCTTGAGAGTGTCAGGATCCCAGCCATTAAGGAAATCGCCGTGGAAACCTAAGTCGAGTTAGCATCTGTATTTTGTTATGTCAAGAGGTTAAGATGTAATACCATAGCCAGTAGGGTCACCATTAGCGAAGACAAATCGTCCACCGCCAGTTTGATCAATGCTGTTAACGCCGTAGAGGACCTCGAAGAAGAGGTGCACAAATTGCACGGGATGTGTTGGCGGGCACACTCCATTGTCAATTTGGCTCATGTAAGCGACGTGGCTGTTATCAGAAAGATACAGGTTGACACCATCCCAGCAAGAGGGAAATTGGAGCTGAGCACGAAGACCGTCTGAACAGTTGGTCCTCCACAGGTAAGGGAGTTGCGGCAACGGTCCTTCTGCATCCAAACAGTTGAAGGTAACACGATTGGCGAGGAGTTCACCAGGATAAGTAGCATTACCCCAAGCTCTTGTAACGTTATCGAATGATCTGGCGAATGGGCTTCCAGAGATCATTTTGAGACCAGGTGGGAAAGGGACGATATTTGCACGGTTTACACCCCTACCCAAGTAATAAACAGTCATGCCTGAATTGGGCACCTCCTCAAAAGTGCCATCGTCGTAGTGTTCGTAGTAGAGCTGAGGATGCCAGTACCCGGATTTGTCTGCTTGAATTTCGCACGAAGTACAAGCTGATTCTCGCATACTTTCGAACGTCGAGTTGAGGTTAATATCTGATACTGAGGTTAGCTATATTCGTGCAGTAAATAATCCGAAGGAAGTTTCATACTAGAGCCACCAGAGATTTTGTGTACATGACTACTGATCTGACCCGGTGAGATGATGGGATCGATACGGCCAGTTTGAACAACGCCACAGTTCATGCCTAATGTTTCATCAGCAACTGCTGTGCGGTGAGTCTGAATGAACTTTTCAACTCACGCCAGAAGGCATCGGCTGTGTTAGAGAAGGCAAATGCCAGCGGAAGAAGTGAACGTGGGAGTACCATGATGGTAATGGCTATGTGTCAGTAAATTATGATGATGCAGTACCCAATGAAAGACTTTAGAAGAGCACTGCCAGCAATGCCTTCAGGTTGAACTGGTACGAATGATTAGGATGAAAAGACTTGGAAATGCAGATACTGCTACATCTATATAACACCAATGTAAGGTACGAAGGATCGACAACCTTATTGCTGAGGACCGGCACGTGGAGTATTGCATTATCCTCCTCTCCAGCTGGGTTGCAGTGCAGCAGGGAGAAGATCAGTGGCAACCGTTGTAATTGTGGCTGAAATGAAGGCCACGCTCGTGTAGTTGAGGCAAAGATGAGCATGGCTTTAGGTTGACTGAATCGTAGTGCCGGAGGCTGGACTCACAAAGTAGGAATAGAAGATTTTCGGTGTTACGACTGCACAGCATACAGAGCCTATATTACAGTAGGAGCCGATTCGCAATACCTACGATGTGGGCGGCAAGACTGCGCTGGACTTGAATGTCACTGGCTACGCCATCATGTTCTCGTATCCCGGTGTCTAGTTGAAGACGATGGCCGAGAAAGCCTACAAATCCAGTCGGAAAGAGGCAAACAAGCATTCGGAGGGTTAGCAACCAAGCTCGTGTCAGACTGCACGCCACTGCGCTTGTAGGGCAAATCCATGCGTAGACTTTTCACAGGGCTGCATCACGAACGTTGCCCTGGAAGCTCGTATTTCTTCTTGCAACACTGCTTCTTCGAGCCGGCGACAGCTCCATTATGCTCAATTTAGTCTTTGACGACCAGACTGGTTCAAAGCTAACTCAGTAAAAGAAAGTTCTGATGCTGACGCGTCAAGTTAGATTCGTCCTCCGAAGCTGAAACAAGGTGAAGTTGAATTTGAGTAGTGGGTCACTGAATTTGTCACGTGAAGATCGGGTTAGGAATTTCCAAGCGCTAGAGTTGCGAACGTGACAACCAATCTTGACTTCGAACATTTCATGGCCAACATAGTGCTCCGTAAGCTATAGATCATGAGACAGGCAAGGGCTCAGCCCCATCCTCAGGTCATTCATCTGAGGCGCAATTATTGCAGCACTCTCGGCTGTTATCCTTTATTCAGTTATGATCTCCTGCAATCTCCTTTCGTCACACTGTCACAAACAGACTATTTGCACTTGCTGTCGATGTATTATGGTGATAAAACTTCAACAGCGACTTTGAGTTCCCTTTTAGACGACTAGGTGCAATGTTGACTAACGATATAATGACGATCGCTTGTTGAGTAGCAAGATGACAAATAAGCAAAAGAAAATGGTAGTGGTAACGAAAGGAAAGATGAAAATGTAGCATACACTATTTCACACATGCCCCCTCCTCCCCTCACTCTCCCACTGCTGCACACGCCTCTTGTGAATCTCTTCCGACTTCAGCCCTTCCAATCCCAAACCCTCGACCAGTCCAACGTCCCACTTCCCCAGCAGCTTTTCTCCGCGCCACGCAAACAAGCTCACCATGGCCGCACTCGACGCCCCCTCATTGACTTTCACTCGAGGCACCTCCGCCGCGGCCACTTGTGCAGCGTAGAGACTACCCGTACGGCTCCCATTTCCATCATTCGCGCTCCCGCTCGTTTCGACGACAGGGACCAAATCTGCATTTGTGATCATCCGTGGCAAAAATATCTGACCGGTCCCAGCGAAAGTAAGCACGACTTGCAGGCGATCGGCAGGGTATAGTGAATTGCTGGGACGTGCCCCGGGCAGAAGTAGGGTGAAGAGGAGTGGCGAGGTTGCGGCGGCAGGAGATCCGGCGATGAGGGCCGAGCGGTAAGCGGTTGCGGGGACGGAGGCCAAATCCGGCTGGGGTGGGAGCGTGGGAGGGGTTAGGGAGTGAATGGTGAGGGAGAAGGAGGGCGCCATCACGGGAGAGGCGTGGAACAAGTAGGCGACGCTTGAGGGGGTCCACAAATGGGCTGGGTGCTGGATGTGCTGAAGTAGGTCCGGGATACTTTGGAGTCGAAGCTAAAGACAAAGGTGTAATTGCACGTCGTTTCGACAAATAGGGCAGAGCGAACGGGATGCCTTGTTCTCCACAGTCTATGGCCGTATGTGCTCGAAGTCGCATTTTCTTAGTTTATATCTCATAGAACTAGGATGTGTTATTTTGACACAGACCTGAAACATGCGTTTGTCGATCTCCCCGCACGGAGCTTCGCCCGTAAGATAACGTCACTCATTAAACATTGAAACACCCTCCTACTTACCACATTTGCACCCCAATCATATGCGCCATACCATCTCTCTACTTCGTCCTCTCACCCGCCTCTTCAGCAGCACCTCGACAATGTCCACCACAGTCGATCCCGCAATAATCACCCTGCTGTCGCTAGATCCCTCTCAAACCTCCCTCTCATCAGCCGGCGGAGTCGGCATGAGTTCCGCCAGCACCTCCAAAATCACAAGCACCCTCCCCAGCGGCACCACGAAGAACTACTTCCTCAAAACCGGCACCGGTCAAGCAGCAGAAATCATGTTCGCCGGCGAGCACGCCAGTCTGAACGCTTTGCACAACGCAGTCCCCAGCTTATGTCCGCGTAGTTACGGGTGGGGCATGTTCGCAGAAGGCAATGAGAAGAGTTTCCTGGTGACGGATTTCCTAAATCTGAGCGGTAGAGGCGGAAGCAGCGAGAGAGGCGAGACGATGAGTTTGGCGCAGAAAATGGCAAAGCTGCATACGACGCCTGCACCGATACCTGAAGGGTATGATAAGCCGATGTATGGATTTGCGGTGCCGACGTGTTGTGGTGATACGCCACAGGATAATATGTTCACTGAGAGCTGGGCGGAGTTTTATGCGGAAAGGAGGTTGAAGTTTATTTTGGGAAGAGCGGAGAAGAGGAACGGAAGGGATGAGGAATTAGCGGACTTAGTCGAGAAGACGGCGAGGAAAGTGGTGCCTAGATTATTGAGGGAAGGGCATTTAGGTGGTGAGGAAGGCATCAAGCCCGTAGTGGTTCATGGAGATTTGTGGAGTGGAAATGCGAGTAGAGGTACGATCATGGATGGTGGTGAGGAGGAAGAGAGAGGGGTGCAGGATGTGGTGTATGATTCTTCGGCTTGTTATGCGCACTCTGAATATGAACTTGGCATTCAAAAGATGTTTGGTGGGTTTGGGGCTGCGTTTTTCGAGGAGTATCATAAGTTGTGTCCCAAAACGGAGCCGGTAGAGGAGTATGAGGATAGGATCTCGTTGTACGAGCTGTACGTGTTGTGATTGCGTCTTGGGATTGCTCTGGAAGCTTTACTAATCAGGATACAGATACCATCATCTGAACCACCACGCCCTATTCGGCGGGGGCTACAAGAGTAAGTCCACCCCATCACCTGAACCAATGTATCAGATCCTAACATCATCCAAGGTGGTGCCATCAGCATAATGAAAAAGCTCATCAGCAAACACGGCAACGACTGAGCACTCTCAGCAAATGTCTTCAATAACCTGCTCCTCCCCATCCGGCCTCCCCAAATCCGTCTTCAACACCCGATCAAACAACTCCATCAGCATCTGCCAACAAATCCCTGCCGTCGCCGGATCATACCGTCCCTTACTCAACTCATCCCTAATGAACGCATGTTGTGCATGCGCAATCTCAAACAAACTAAAACAAACACCCGTATCATGCAGCGTCTTACGAATCAAATCCCGTCCTTGGGGCGGGACGTGGTTATCTTTTTTGCCAAAGATCATAACTAGTTCCGCTTTGATCTCGTTGCAGCGCGCTAGACTGTCGTCGCCGCCGGCGCCTAGTGTAGCACTGTGCAAGTCCGTAGCAAAGTAGCATACGCCTGCGCTTACTCGCTTGTCCAGGGCACATCTAAACGCAAGATGCCCGCCGAGACACATGCCCGTTGTGCCAATTCGCCCTGTACACTTCTTCATACCCAATAATGTGTCTACAGCCAACTTCGCATCCTCATCATACGCAGCCACCTTCTTCTCCACCTTCCACTTGTTGCCGTCGTCAGTGCCTGGTCCGTCGTACGCAAGAGCTTCAGGGCCTGTGAACTCGTGGTAGGAACTTGGCGCTGCGACTATGTAGCCGTGTGAGGCTATTTGCCGACCTAGACGGGCGACGGGACCGGTTACTTGGTAGATTTCGGAGAAGAGGACGATGCCGGGGAAGCGGGCGTGTGGGTAGCCGTGGATGGTGGGGGTGAAGAGGAAGATGCGCATGGTGCCTGGTTGGCCACTGGCGCTTGTTGGGACGTCGATGTGGGATTCTGTGATGAGCATTGTGGCTGGCGGGAAGTAGGATAACAATTGAGAACGATAAGAAATCTTGCTTGCTTTGCTGGTCATAGAATCCAAAACATTGCTGAAACATGGCCCGGCGTTACAGTGTTATCTCCGAGCACTACTCACCCCACCAATTCAATGCTCTTTCAATACAACACCTAACTACCCAAACCTCAGCAATGTACTCCTCCCTAAAACTCTTCTTCCCGCGCCTGACCTCACTCATCTCCCGCCCCACCCGCGCCCTCGACCTCCCCTCCCTGCCCACGCACAACGTCGAAACAGACCCAGAACGACGAGCACGAACACTCAAGCACCTCCTCAAAGCAAACCACGCAAACAACGCCATCTTCCATGGGACGAATCTCTCAGAAGCAAACGCTGTGCCAAACGTACGCTCCCATATCACCTCTATCACCCCGTCCCATCATCGCAAGCAAAGAGGCGAGCAAGTATAGCATAGAACAGCAAACAAGACAAGAAAGCTGATACGAAGATGCCTTCAGATCCTATGCGCGGCATACCTCCTAAACTCAACAGCAGAAGAGCTGACGACATTCTACGAGACATTATCGCGTGGACTTGATCCCTGGCCAGATATCCATGGCGGAGTCGAGGATGATGTATGGAGGGACACGGAAATTGGGCAGGAGGAGTGGAAGGAGTATTTAGGGAAGAGGCAGTAAGTAGAATGATGCAGAGATATACTACAGAGCTGATATATCCGTAAAAGTCAGCAGAGAGCATTCGTCGACTTTTACGAGGACCGAATGGTGGCAGAAGGGTATGAGTGGAAGCAGCTGGTGAATCACTATCTGTATGAGGGTGATGCGCCATTGGCCTATTCATTAGTAGCAGGCTGTAAGTTAAACATTTACAATCGAAGTCAAGGGCTAAATTAAATAAATATAGCTGGCAATGCTCTTATTCGCCTAGCTACGGCTTATCAATTCAACTTTCGCGACCTGGGTATCGAAGCTCTTGCCATGGCGTCTTGCCTCTACTCGCCTGATCTTGCCAGCAAGTCTATAGCCTCCCAATATTCAGTCCCTACTGGAAGATCTACGTCAATCTTGTCGATTTTGGCAGGCTTCCGTAACGACACACGACTCAAATCAGAAGCTCTCCGGGAAACGGTCATCGGCGAACATTTGGACAAGTGGACGTTCGCATGTGCTTCTGAAGACTCCCCACATTCAACACAGGATTTGGCCAATGCATTGAAAGAAGCGCACATTGTTTCTGTTTTGCATGAGCTCAGTTGCATAGATCGGATGAACCTTGAGGAACCAGCAACACTAGGCACAACTGACCCATTGACACCTCTTGTCTTTTCCGCGGCCCTTCGCACGATCCTTCCTCAAGCACCAGCAGGCTTTGCAGTTCCGTTGCTACGACAATGGTTATACCTAATGATGTTGACGTATCTTGACATTGAGTTTCCGGATATTTATGGTAAAGCAGAATGGAACGCCTCGACGCATGATAACGAGAGCCATTCTTGGAAGGCTGTGGTATATTTGTCCAAGCAGGGTGTGACACAATCTGATGCCGCGCAAACCGTCCTGGCGCTACAAACCGCTGCAGAGACCTGGGGAGATGACGTTGATCTAAAGGCCGTGTTTGGCGAAAGATATTCAGAGTCGCAGCTTGATGGACGAAATTTCTGGCTAAAAGCTGCTTACACCATGGTCCATGACATTGCACAAGTTGACGTTCGACACTCTTAGAAGCAATGGTCATTCAACCTTGACGAAGAGAGCTCCACCGATCGATTAAGACGATACAACAATAGTGCATTTGTTCACGTTGGCCTTGTACTGGCCTTCCTGGTCACCATGGGATGTACTGGCTGGGAGTTTGGAGGTTGTATCTGCTCCAGCCTATCCTTGAACGGATCATATGGCGCATGTATCGAATGTTCGTTTGGTACTGGAATCTGAGACAGGCCGCCTTCTCTCACCGGCTCGCCTGGAGATGGCCTCCTCCTCTGTGCTTCATGCATTCTATCAAGTGGAGCACCAATTATCTCATATTTCGCCCAGTTGATCGGTGGACAACGAATAACATTCTGTCGAGATGGTATCATCGGATATGCAGACGCCTTTGGATCTCGTTCAGTCTCCGCAACGTCTTCACCGTCACTATCGTTGTCTTCAAAGGTAGCACCCAGAGGATCTGCTTTATTCGTCTCCTGTCGCAGACGTCCTGCTGTGTATTCACCAAGGAAACCTTCTGGATCCTGGCCAGCCGCTTCTTTCAATTTCTGCAACGTTTTGATGTCACGAAGGCTCTTCTCTTTCTGGATCTGGAGTGTATAAATTGCTGCACGAAGTGCTATTGCATCTATGTTGTCATCCTCGGGTAGAGGTATTGATGATGGTTGTGTAATATATGCTGGTCGGTGTTGTGATGGCCACTCTGGATTTGGAGGAGGGACTGTACGTGGAGATGTCGATTGATCAGGCGAGAAATGCGATGTGGCTGGAACAGCAAACTGCGCTGCAGGAGTGATGGGTGATATTGGAGGCGCTGTGGGTGATTGCGAGTCTTCTCGGGCGTAAGAGGCGCAAGCTTCGGAAGTCATGGAGTATATGGAAGAAGTTGATTGTTGTTTCGAAGATTGTTTGGATGACGAAAGATGGCGATAAGGATGACAGTTTTGAAGAAACGGAAAGAACAATCGTGGGGTAGAGGCACGTGTCACCTCGATCAGGCACCATCTTGAACCCTAACGAATGTGTCCAAACCCTGTTTCGCCGTCGTGGCCGTCTCTAAGACGAGGGCTACTTCTCCTCTCCCCTGAGCACACAGCAAGTCGCTATCATGAGCTGTGTTGTGCTGTGGGAGCTGCTTGCAAAACATGTTACATGAGCGCTGAAACCGAACGACTGGTTCGCTACTAACGTGGCAGTTGACGGTCTGACGCTATTTTCAACGCTATTAGGTTACTAGTGGTGGGGTCCCTTGTCACCAGCATGACAACTCTCCTTGATCGTGATCGTGCAAACGAGACAGGCGCTTGATCGGCTCTTGTAACAAGGATAGCAGAGATGATCTCATTCAATATCACAATGTACCTGCCTTCAGCTTAAGCGAGCAGACGGAGGCCAATAGATGATGTGTATACATAGAGGCCAATAGATGATGTGTACACATAGAGGCCCGCCTTGGCTGCACGACACTCATTGAATTAAGGTAGTTGGGCCGACCGACCGCTCCTACTAGCGTTATTTTTCAGCTAGCCACCTCTGTCAACCTCCCCGCAGACACTCTAAACTTACTCCACCTTCACTGTAACCTTTTCCCTCTCATCTCAACAACGACATCCTAGCAATTCTTCTCATTCCTCTTGTCTTCGATTGTCTTCGACAAAATCACTCTTCTTCTCTCATTCGTGTAACTATAGGTCAACCGCGACTACAAGAGCTATCACACACGATAAACTCAGCCTCTTCTTTCACCAACATCCATCACTCTTATATGAAGCTGCCTTTGCACTCGCAAGGCACAAGGTGATAGGAATGCTTGCTGTCCTTTGCTAAAAATATCCATTCTACTTTACCGGCTCAATCTCCATGTCTGTGGATCCAAGTGCCGCTCCTCCAAGGCGCATCCCGAAACTCAAGGTCAGAAATCGCATTGACGACGTCGAACCACCCACACACCTCCGAAGCCTAGTCCCCGATGGTACACCAATATCACCACCATCGTCCCGAGACGCACGAAGTCCTGTCAATGAGGACGATGATATCACTCCCATAGCTAGCCGTGTACCGACTCAGATCCGAAAGCCATCACGACCAGATCTCGAATCAAGGAATTCAAACCGTTCAGATGTGTCAGACGATAGACAAGATCCAGCTAGGCCTGGCTCAGCATATACTTACTATTCTCAAGGCCAAAGCGTAGATCTTGGTCGAAGCTCCAACTTTTCACCGTCTCTTGCACCATCATCCAAGAAAAAGTCTAGGCTTTGGGGATCGCTACTACTCAAAGAACCATCAACAAATGCTTGGAAAGACTTTGCAGAGCTACAAAGGCAAGAGCAGGCGCTTAAAGGCAATCAGAGCAAACCACTGTTGATAGAAAAGAAGCTACCGGAACATATTCCAAAGGTGAACTCGAAGTGGAATGGTTTGCCAGATCATGCGCAGCCTCCAAAAGGAAAGCCTTGGAAGAGTAGTCTGGACATATCTCGAAGCTCTCACAGTAGAGCATCTGGATATACAGGTGCAACGACAGGTGCTTCACGACCAGGATCTGGACATTCCGGACGTTCTAGTAATAGTAGTAATAAGACTGCAAAAAGGGTTACCTCGAAAGGTTCAGATACGCCATCAGGTGGTAGTTCAAAGAGCACCAGAACCACTAGTTCTAAGCGCCCTACAACAGCGGACCGTCTTGGACCAGCCATGAGCACAGATTCCCTTGAATCTCCCTCGCCATTACGGGAACCTTCCAGTATACCCGCTTCGTCATTGTTCTTTCCTGCAGAGCCGACACCACCGACATACACATCTCGTACTAATTTAGCACCAAGAACGCCAACAGCATCTCAAGTACCAACAACAATAATAGCGGCACCGTCTCCACCTACCAGTCTCTTTGACTCTCTAAAGATTCCCCAGGGGCCTAGAATTCCACCAGCAGCTGCTTCGCGAGATGACCTGGACCTGACTATGGATGTTGTGTCTCACGACTCTTCACTGTCTGACGAGGAACCGACACCAACACAAGAAAGGGCACCTATAATAGATACAGCGACATTTCCAAGACCAAACACAACTGCACTATCGCCTCAAACTTCTCCTACTCTATCAGACGCTAGCAGCTCTCTACCAAGTCCAACCCTCGGTGGTCCACACAACTTCCACAATCGCTTCAAGAAGCAATACAAAACCATCGAAGAAATCCCTCAATGGCCACTCCCCACAAAACCAGAAGATGTAGTCCTCGAACCAGAGCCCGACCACCTCACCCCAACAGCGCCTCCCAAATCACACAAACGACTCTCCTCAAACTCCTCAGTCGACAGTCCAACACAACCCTCCTTCTTCTTCTCCCAAACAGACGGCACGAACTCTTCACGGACAAGCTCAGAGGACTCCTCACCCGTCTCGCCCATCCTACCATCCGCCGTAGTCCATCCCCTTGGCATAAACATGAATCACAGCAAATATTATCCTCCCTCTGCACCAACCTCACCCAACAACGCCCGCCTCGCACCCCTAATCGCCCCAGCATTCCAACCCGGCCGCGTCAAAACCCGCCCCTTCGACCTCGACACAATTGCCGAATCAGACGCCGGTTCCATCCGCGCCCCATCTCTCTATCTCTCGCCCAACAGAAGTGTCGTTAGTGTTCTAAACGAGCAGCAGCAACAATTCACCACGACGGCTATTCCACGCGTGTCGCTTGCGGGGTCGAGAGCGAGTAGCGAGATGTCGGAACAGTGGCATATGAGTCCGGAGGAGAGGACGGGGCTGGGGGCGAAGTTTAAGGCGAGGGCGGCGCCGTGGCAGGTTCAGGGGAGCCATGCGATTAGGAGTGATGGGAGCTGGAATGTGGAGGAGGACGCGGATCAGAGGAAGAAGAGTGGTCTGATTGGGCGGTTTAGGCGATGATTGACAGACGTAAAGTGATTTGACTGAGAAGAAAAAGGAGCGATTTGTTGGTTGAGCAACTGCCAACAAGGAGGGAAGAAACTGAAAAACGCTGACTTGATGCTATAGAATGTCGAACTACGAATGTTATGATTATGCCGCATTAAGGTGCTGCTGCTGCTGCATTGATTTTGCTCTGTACTACCTGTCTCCGTGCTATGTTTCCGTTCCATCCCTGTCGTCTTAGACTTGATTGATATAGACGCAATGAACATCACACCACGTTTCGGAATTCGACTATGGATTGACCTATTCCGTAAGCCACCAGCAGCACATCCTCCTTTCAACAAGCTAACAAATTCCCGTCACGGACCTTTAGCATCACAAACCTAACCGCCTCCGTCCTCCCAATGCAAACACTAACACCCAATGTAATATTCGGCATCTGCACACATCAGACTATCACACAGCTAGCAAAGATAAAAAGGTGACGTGTTCGTGTGCCTGGCCTTCCTATTCTTTATTCTTATCTTGATTGTGTTTGTGATTCATTGTTCTTGTTCTTGTTCTTGTTCTCCCTCATTCTAACCCATCCCGTCATGTTCCAGAAGATTTACCATCTCAAAGAGGACGACAATCGATCGGATCTCGGATCAAGTAAGGTGTGGGTGTTTCCTTTCCTTTCCTTTCCTTTCCTTTCCTTTCCTTTTTCAATTCGCTTTCCACCCATCTCGCTACACACTGCTGTCCTAGTCTGACTTTGTTCTGCACTCTGATTTCCATCGTCAAACACCTCTTTCCTTCTTTCTGTCCTTGCTCGCCCCAACTGTGCTTGTGCTGCTGCTTGATGGTTGGAGACAGTAGTTTTCTGTTTCTCTAGTGTTGAACTTACTTACATCAAAGCATGTCATGTTTTTCCCTGATGGCGTTTTGCTGGATATTTTGGAGAGAGAGGGAACATGTATAACTGTTTCTTTTTGCCTCTGGTAAAGGTAATGTGGTGGATGCTTGTGCTGTACTATATTGTATGGTATGCTTGCTTCAGGCATGGATAGATTGAGTGATTGATTGCATGAAGAGATGGATGGGTTGATAGACGGATGGAGGGTTGCTAAATTGGTTAATTATGTGAGAAGATTGTTTTTGTGATTGCTGGGATTACGCCGTACTGTAAGTGTTGTGGTCGTTGTGCTGTGAGTAGAAGTAGTACCTTAGGCTATATCAATCAGCAAGAAGATAGGAGAAGAGATGAATGATAGGTATTCTGAGGACAGTAGAGGAAAGTGGTGGCGTTCAAGAACATTAATTGATTATTTCTATCGTTGTTTGCTACATTACCTATACTCATTAACTTCATTTGCTGCATCATCAACTTCGTGCTTCTCGCTTCGAGCCTATGCTCGCGTGTTATTGTTGGTCATGACGAGTATAGTCAAGCAGTTAGAACGTACGCAAGAGTAGATTCCTCGATAACAATTGAGGATTCCAATTCATAACCTTCCCAAACACTTCTCTCATCGAATGCCCGAAAAGGGCCACACCAGCCCAACACATTCCCCCTCCAAACACAACAATCTCCTCTTCACTTCTCAGCGACATAAAAAGTCCCATTGCCCGTAAAATTCCCACTCTGCGTCGTAAAATCGCCCATCTGCGTCAAACTCCCAATCCTTCCCAACAAAAACTCCAGCTGCCGATACGCCGCACCAGGCACATACTGCGGAATCTCATGTCCGGCATTTTTAACCGTGACAAACGTCAATCCGCGCTCCGTATGCGTACTCCCCATAATGCCAGCGCCCGCAGTATCGATGTTGGCATAAATCTGCAAACTGGGGATGTTGCCCTGGAAGAGCACTTCCTGGATGATCTGGCCAATGGTTTCGTGGTAAGGGACGAAGAAGTTGTCGGGGGTGGGACGCCGCTGGAAGCCTTGCTTGCCGCCGAAGGTCATGTTTTGGATTGTGGCGAGGGTGCCGTTTGACATTATTAGGAAGTCGAGGAGGCCGTTGCCGATGATTACGTTTTTGGTGCGGTCGATGACTGAGGGGAGGGGTCCGAGTGCAGAAGGGACGGATTGGTCGCCCTTAGGGAAGAGGGTTGGGTCGCCGCAGATGGCATAGTTTGTGGGATTGACGTTGAGGGCTTTTTGGACGTCGGTACGCTAGAAAATGTATTAATTGTGTTGCTTGTGCTGTAGGGCTTTGGATTGGGTACTTACGTTGAAATAGTTGTTTGGTCCGAAGGCTGAGGATGGATATGTTAGCTGAGTTATTAAAGTGTTGGGATTTGGGGCAGTGTGAGGAGGTAGTAGGGTGTGGTGGCAGAGGTGAATGACCAGCTGCAATTTTCTGCTATGCCAAGGATGGGAAGATACGAATGCTGCAGACGACAAAGCATGGTATCGGTGGAGGCATATTGTTTGGCGACGATGCTGCCCGTAGTGAACTTACCTAAAGATGGAAAGCCCAGAACGTCCCTGCATCTGTAATTAGAACCCCGACTGCGTTATAGATACCTGACCTCTAGAAACTCACCAGAGAAAGGGACAGTAGTCGGTGATGTGATAGAAATTGAAGCAGGGATTGACGTAAAGCTCTATCGTGACTTGTCAGCAAACACCTTATGTGAGCCGAAGATCTCGAGCCAACGTTACCAGCAATGACAATATCGTCGAATGTCGCACAGCCATCGGGGTTAGAACTTGGAGCTGTAGGAAGAAGACCTTTTGGCGGGAACTGTAAGGCTTTATCCATGAACTCATCGAACCCACAGGCAGCACTAGCGTTATTGATACGATCCATGAAAGTCGAATTGAGGTTGAATATGTTTGCCCACTCTCTGGCAAAGGCGGCAGCAGGGGCATACATCAGTGTATCATCGTGATTGATGGAAGGGTCATTGATTTGGATTCCTTTGACCTTAAAGTACTCAGTGTTGTTGGTGTCGAGCATGGCGGAAGCTATGTAAGGAATATATTGGCCTTTTATACATTAGTCTGGCAATTTCAGTTTGATAAGAGCTGCAAGCTTTGCAAGCTTACCGGCATAGCTTTCTCCAGTGATGTAGACCTTGCGATTATGAAGGTTGAAAGTATCCATAAAGTTCTTCCAAAAGCCCATGAACTGAGCAGCAACCTGTGTCTCGTTCATGATCTGAGCAGGGGCGCCAGGTGCAGCAGGCGACAGTCCAGTACCGATCGGCTGGTCAACATACACCACTTCATAGTGTTAGTATCTGCTGATTTTCGATACTCACTCGACTTACTGTTCGTCAAGTTCGTCCAGCTGTATGGATTCAAGAATGGTTGATAAGTGCCAGATTGCCACAGTATCTTGCCGTTCTCCTGGAAAAACCCATCCAACGAGGAACAGCCAGGTCCACCATTCAGCCAGATTGTGATCTCGTCGTTGGCCTTGGGGTTTTCACTAGGCCAAAACCAGAAAAACAGTCTGTTGGCATCACTGGCATTGGCACTGATAGGCAAAGTGCCCGCATAGCTCTCTCCAGCATCAAATGGGACGTCAGGGATGGCACTCCCATTAACGACGAAAGGCTTGGACTTGGGATTGAGGTACTGTGCTACAGGAGGAGGTGCGGGCTGCCCCTTTGAATGCTGAGAAGTATAGACAGTGCGCTTCAAAGGCAAAAGGGCTTGCTTCTTATGAGGACTCTGTAGAGCGTCTGTAATGGATGCGCTGACAAGCGTAACAATGAGAAGATGTAACTGCATCGTCGGCTAGCTTGAGGATAAGATATAACTTTGCGACGTCGCAGAAAGCGTCGGACGAGAATTGAATTTGAAGAAGGACGAGGTCATCGTCAAATATATATATGCTTTGCATATGTCAATCTTTCTGCGGATCTGTTGATCTTTTGAAAGCTAGGGAAAGAGCAACTCACTAGCAGCTCCATGCCGCTCGCACCCCAACCCGAATACAACCACGACTCGAACGCAACCGAGGTCGTGCTGAAGTTCAGATAAAGAAGTGCATAAATGAGGTGTTCCTCTGAACACAATCCCGCCCGAATTGGGCACCTTCCTGTCTGGGTCTGTCTTGGTGGGAGATCGTCAGTGCATGCAGTGCATGCTACCCCGCCAGTAACGACCTCATCACATCTCTTCATGCAATGACAAGCACACGAAGCTTTCCAGATAAGACTTTCTTCAACGTCGATTCGTTATGGCGTTCACGCTACTGTGCTAGTGTCGGGTCGTGTGCTCCTTCCTTTCATGACTTAGCGTCGCTCATAACAAGACCGAAAGGCTACAGGCTTGAGCAAGCTCTGAAATGTGGACCAAGCTAGTATGTCATATCTATAGCTCGTGGCAGAAACAATACTCCTTGATCGATCTGCTGATAGACCGATGACAGTGCAGTCGCACAGGTTCTAATTTTATTTGTGACTGATTGGCGAAACAGGTAAAGGATATCCAGTATCGTGCTTGTTCGTAATACTATTGTCCACCATGCAGTGATAACAACAGTGTCCATAATTGTCCCACTGTTCCGGAGGTCTGAATGAAGTCCTTGAGAATCGCCGTTGTCTTCGTTGCTGGCATCCTGCGGCTTGTTGTGGTTACATACATAACTGACAGGATAAGTTCAGTCTGTACGGTACCGGAAGATGTGTCGGCACATATGCTATTAGTACTGGAAAGCTCGGTACTCCTGTATGCTGAACATGAAGTCGTTCCATCAATATAAAGTCCCTGCCGCATACAACATGTCTCAGATGCTGATCAGTCCTTTCCCTACCAAGACGCTACTGACATTCTTTCCCACTGCCTCAAACCTCATGTAACCACAACTCTCACTTTCGAGATGGTTGATCATGGCTGCCAGTGATGGAAACTTCTTGAAGCACTGACCTCGGCCGTTCGGGCAGTGGTAAAGTCTTGTTTCATGGACGGGATTGATGATGTGTTGCCGCAATTCATTTGGAGTACTAAACACACGGTGACAGAGATAGCATTCATATCCGGTGTGACCATTCCATGCAGACTCTGGCTGCCAGCTTTGGTCTAAGCTTCTGCTAGTTGGATTTTCGAGGAGACGGTCAGTAATGGCATTGTTCGGGTCTCGTCGGCGGAGTTCCTGATACATGGTTTCACGATTGAGGCCTCTTGCATTAGGACAAGAGCCACTTTCGAGATGATGTGAGACACCTGTAGCAGTGACAAAGCCATTGTTGCAGAAAGGGCACATACTGTCGAAGCCCTGGTGGATATGAGACTTCTTGTGTTGACTGAGGTTATTTGCGCTCTGAAAGTATCTGTTGCAGTCCTTGCAATGAAGGTGCTTGTAGTGGCCTTCTTGTTGTTGATGTGTGTCGAGGTCATATGCTGTACGGAACACGTAATCGCACGTTTCACGAACATAATAGTACGAATAGTGGACTTCTTTTTCCATGTGTTCTTCCACTGCCCACTGGCTATTGAAACGAGCATCGCATGTCTCACACTCAAAAGTCCAGATCCAGTGACAAGTACTATGTATGTGTTGCACGTACACCGTCCAAGTATTGCAGCAACGAGGACAACTGTCACATTTGAAACCCGGGACGTGATGACTGAGCGCGTCCATATGCTGCTGTGCTGCATGCTCACTCGCGAAGACGGGCTCGCAAGTTTCGCATTCATACTCACTATAGTAAGCCATTGTTTTTATTATTCGAATCGAGCGCTGGATGCGATGATGTTTGCCCGTCTCCTCTGATGAAATGAAGACGAGCCCGATGGCTCAAACGCGTCCAGCGGTACAACGGCGAGATGATGGTGAAGACGGACGTGAGACTCGGAAAGCGTTAAAGACGAGTGCGATTGGAAATTTGGACAATGAAAAGCGAGACAACATCTCAGAATGAGTGCTGAAGACCACGATTGTGCAGTGTCAGCGATAAAATATGTGTTGGAAGGCAGGGAATGGCCTGGATTTGGTGGATGCAAGTCTTGGCACAGACGACAGCGAGCTTCATGGACCAGAACGTACAATTGTAACGCTAAAAACTGTTCATATCCTAACTGGTTCGGTTCGAGTAAAGCCAGACCCAGCGTCGTGAAGAGTCATAAAGTAATAATAAAAGTACCTACATCATCCTCTCTTCCTTAATGTCCTCCCGCCTTTCACAGTCACATCATCAGCTTTGACCACGTCCTTGGCCACTTTAATACTCGCAGCAACCTTCTTCTCTTTGGCGGTTCCGCTCACGACTCTCGTCACTACCTTCTTATCTTTGCCCTTTGCTGCGACGCTGGCTGTCGGGGCTAAAGCGGCTCTACCGGCCACATTCGTTACGATTGTTGTACCAGCAGTTGAGCTCGCGGCGTCAGAGTCTATGCTATGCCTGGGATTGCCTAGATCATTGACTTCTGCATGCACCAGACCACGTTTTGGCCTTGCAGGCGCTGCTTGTCTGCTTGTGGGTCGCGAATTCGGTGCTGCCTTGGGTTTTGGTGCTGTTGTCTTTTCGTTTGCCTTTGCACGAGATGCTGCTGTGGTAGAGAGCGTGACAGAAGGTTTCTGAGGTGACATTGGACGAGCGCCTTGTGGCTTCAGTGGAGATGTGGGAAACTTGGAAGGGGATGGAGGTTGAATTGTTCGCTGATTTGCAGATCGTGGTGAGAGTACTTGTATAGCTGCAGACATGGTCGCTGGGATTGTGGAGGTTTGCAAAGAGACTGAATTTGCTGGCGCCACAGTGCGAGCACGCTTCTTGGGGTTGTTGACTTCCGTGTGTGTGCCATGCTTCTCTTTGTCCAATTCGTCTGACATCTCCATTGCAGTACTGTGGTAAGTCAGGTTAGCGGTTGGCCTGAGTAAGGCTTCACAACATGCTCACCTTGCTCGTTTGGTTCCTCTCGAGCTTGGTCTCGGTGCTGTTGATATTGTCGCAAGCTTCACAGGACTTGATCGTGGCGGTGGTAAGCGCGACGCAGTTGTCGTTGGGGAGACGGACTTCAGTTTCTGCACAGTCGAGCCTTCTGAGTGTTTCTCCAACAACTCTCCGATAGTCATCTTCCTCAACGCGACTGGTATCCTGTTGATGCGCATTTCCAATCGCAATCGCAGCCCTTGTGCCTGCAAAGCATATTGTGCGCGTAGTTTTCGTGCACGTTCTGTTACTACCAAACTTGTCAATACACTGGCCACCTCTAGCGCTGATATTGCGACCTACTCTCGAGTTGTAGATTGTCGACCAAAGCCTGCTTCTGTGCAGCAGTTATGCCTGCACTACGCTTCGCCGGACTTCTTGCTGGACTTCGTGATGGTGTCGCGCCGGTTTTGGTAGGAAGTAGTTGAACTGGAGCAGAGGAAATGTGTGACATCGTTGACGATATGGTGATTGTTATTTCTGTGCCAGTTATCTGACTTGTCTTCGAGAGTAATCTATAAGTTTTGAAAAGAGTAGCAGTTCGAGGTTGGCGATTGTTTGTTGTGACGACTCAGCCCTATGTCTTGGCATAAGGGCGGGTTCAGCTCCGGGATGCTTAGTGATGATCGCGGAACTAGCGACAAAGTAGCAGCTAGACATTGATGGTCTTCCTTCTTGCTATATAATCAACCAAGCACTACGTCTCCTTCTTTTCCACTCTGTCCACTTTAGAACGCAGCTTCATGCGACTTCTTCTCTCAATCATCATCGCGCTGGCTGCCACATTTGCCTCCATCTTCTATAGACCACACCTTATCGTCCCGACCTTACACGCCTATCGAACAACACCAATAATCGGCCATATTGCCAATCGAACCATACCATTGCTGATATCCCGCAAGATGAATACCACTAAGAACTTCGAAGGCATTCCAGCCATCCCTCCACAAGATCCTTCTCTCAATGCGCCAGCCAACACAACCGTCCCTCGAAAGGTTAGAATGCACTTTGAAGCCACTGAGACACCAGAAGGAGAGGGAGCCATGGTTCGACGTTCGATCGGTACTCAGAAGTTGAAGAATTTCAGTCCCTTTCTTATGCTCGATCACTTCAATGTCGCCAAGGGAGGCTTCCCAGACCATCCTCACCGAGGACAAGAGACTATCACATACCTTCAAGACGGTATAATTGATCATGAAGACTTTGTTGGCAACGCTGGAGCACTATATCCTGGCGATCTACAATTTATGACTGCTGGTAGAGGTATAATGCATGCTGAGATGCCTCGACACGGACCAGGTCTTCCAGTAGTCAATGGATTTCAACTGTGGGTAGATCTACCTCAGAAACTCAAGAAGTGTGAGCCACGTTATCGCGATCTGCGAGCAGCTGAAGTTCCTGAGATCAAACTTGACAACGACAAGGTGACTGTAAAGATTATCAGTGGTCAAAGTCACGGCACCGACAGTGTACAAGAGTTAGCATACACACCAGTCTGGCTTCTGGACATCACTATCAAGCCTGGAGGAAAGATCACACAGAACCTCCCTGTTGGCTGGAACGCATTTGCGTACTCATGGAAAGGAACAACGACCTTTGGCGTCGGAAGCAATGCAGCAGTGGTACCAAAATACCATAACACTGTCTTCGAGCAGGCTGGTGATGCTGTTGTCGCGGAGAACGATCCTGACAATGAGGAAGATGCCCGATTCAGTAAGTTTGGACCACGTTCCTCCAATGTTAATAAGATATACTGACTTTTCTTCTAGTCCTTGTTGCAGGCATGGTTCTAGATCAGAAGATCGTCCAGTATGGGTCAGTACTTGGCTTACCATCATACATCCTACGCATACTAATGAAACGCAGGCCGTTTGTCGTAAGCTCACAGGAGGAAATCTTTGAGGCAATGAGGGACTACCAATCGTATAGTAACGGCTTTGAGAGAGCTATGGGATGGAAGAGCAAGATTGGCAACCGATAGAAGCGTGTGTAGTCGTCCGTAGTAATTGACTGATGAGATTGAGACGAAAGGATTTAAGCGTTTTACCCCGATCTGCTTAAGCTTACACCACTCCCGCTGCTAGTAGTAAACCTTATCTGAGCTGTACTAGATACGTCATGTTGAATGCTGACATCAATCTCTCTTTTGACATTAAGCGTATGTACAGCATTGTGCGCCTGTCTCTCAACATGTCGAAGAAGCGCACACTTCACAACTTTTTCGGCCCTACCAGTACCACGCCTGTAAAAAGGCCTCGCGTTGACCTACCTCCGACCGAAGCTACAGGACAGAACGGGCACGATGTTCAGCAGCAAGACTCCACGCCATCAGCTCCTCCATCCTTCCACCCAACCTATCCTTTCCCGATCGCGTCTCTATCCAAATCTCTCGCCTCCACTCTATCATTTAGTCCCTACGACGAAGGCACAACCATAACGAACGCGCCCGATCTTGATCTCCTCTACCATCACCCTTACATACCACCACAAGGTGCTTCAGCCTTCTTCAGACACCTTCGCACGTATCTACCTTTCTACCGTGTAATCTACACCATAAAGCGTGGTCCTACTGAGACTATAATCAATACACCTCGCTACACTACCGTGTTTGGCATCGACGACACAGCCATATTCTCATCACCAAACGACACAGCAACGGGCGCAACCTCCATCCTCGACGCCAAAACCAAAAAGCCACTGCCACCAAAAACCTACAGCTGCCAGCCGCGTCCAATACCGGAATGTCTCGACGTGTTGCGGCGGCTCACTGAAGCGAGCACAGGCGAGAAGTTCAACTTCTGTCTCGTGAACTACTACGCCACTGGTGCAGACAGCATTTCATACCACTCCGACGATGAGCGGTTTCTTGGACCATTGCCTTCGATTGCCTCTTTCTCACTCGGTAGCACGCGTGATTTTCTCTTGCGGCATAAGCCACCACCGACCACAGCTACACCATCACCGGAGAATGACGCGATACAAGCAGCGCACGCCAAACCAAGAAAGTTTGAGTTGAGTAGTGGAGACATGATTTTGATGAGGGGCAAGACACAAGGATGCTGGTTGCATAGCATACCAAAGAGGACAGGGAAGGCAGCTGAGAAGCAGGGAGGACGCATCAATATCACGTTTAGAAGGGCGATGGTGAGAGGAGGAACGGAAAACTACTATAAGTATAATGTTGGCACAGGGCCGGTGTATGTATGGGATGATATCGGGCAGGAAATGGTGCTTTGGAAGGACGGGCCTAAGAAAGAAGAAGGAAGAGACATTGCGAGCACGAATGGAAATGGGGTAAAGAAGGAGGGTCACGTCGGACCAAAGGATGAAGAGGTTAAAAAGGAGGAGATGAGTGCAGGCTGAGCAATAAAGCCATAACAAAGCAACGGATTTGCCTTTATGATAACGAGACTACGAAAGCGAGACTGTGGAGAGTCTATATACATATACCTAATAAGCGCATGTACGAATACTCCAAAATATCAACATGGCCCAACCTCGCTACGTATTGCGGGGACGTCTCTTGTCCACACCCCTCATCCAACACCTCTCTCCACCGCTTCGTCCCGGCCGTAATCAACACTTCTTCAAAGTCAGTGGCCTTGCATCTCATCCTTCACACTACTCTAGCACAGTAAAACACAATAACATGTCTACTCCAACTCAATACACCTTCTCCCACCCCGAACAAGGTCTCAGCAAAGAGCACGTAGCTTTCCTTGAACGTTTCTATCAGACTTCGGATGATCCAAAGGGCAGCAGGCAGTACGCAGACGTGTTTGTCAAGGATGGTGAGCTGGTCATGATAGGCAAGAAGGTTGAGGGACAGGAAGGTGAGTGAAGGTGCTTTTATGTCAAGTTTGTGAATCGAAAAGAACACGCGTGTGGAGAGTACTGTTGGCGTCTTCGAGACTGCGAGCTCGGATATGTGCGGCACATCCCATGATGTCCTCCCCAATACACTGAGTGTGCCGCAGCATATACAGTAAGAAAAGACCCAAACCCGCAAAAAACACATCTAACCCCGTCCCCCCTCACCATCAGAAATCTACAAACTCCGCACGACAATGTGGAACCCCGTCGTCTCCCGTGCCCACAATCCCATCGCCGTCTTCCCGTATACCTCTTCTCCTTCCTCATCCGAGATAGAGATTATGCTTCACGGCACAGTCTCCTACACGCTCAACGATGGACGAAAGTGCGAGGATGTTGAATGGGCTGCAAGAGGGGTTTTGGTGGATGCAGCGGGAGAGACGAGGTGGAAGCGGTATCAGGTTTATATGGTATGATTGTCCCTTTGGTAGGAAGAGAGAGATGGATGAGTGCTGACTAGTGATTAGGACTCTGCTGCTATGATGCCGAAGTGAGAGGGCATGTTTGGAAAATTTGTGAATGTCTCGGATGTCTCATCTTGGGCTTGAACCTGATCGGTATAGTAGTAATGTTAGCGAATGAGTTCATGGTAGCGAATGAGTTTACAAGCTCGCCTGCTGAGGCCTCGATCCATTGGCAAATGCAGGATTTGTTGGTGATAGATACATCCCATCTCTACGTCTCGCATTCCAAGCCCAGTATGTAGACCTTCAGTCCTTCTTCTTGTGCTTAAATGTACAATACATGTGCAATGAGATTACGTATATAGCACCCACGCTGCCTACTCAAGCACGAGTGCAATGCATTTCATCAAGGCCGTATGCTTAGGTGGCTCCGTATAGCTCTGTAAAGTAATCTTTTTGCCTTTGTATACCCAAACTGAAAGCTAGCCCCTGAAAGATCAATCTCTTACCACGTAATGTCCTTTTCAACCACATCATGAGGACCATAGAGGTCATATAAGACTACAATATATGACTAGCTGGGCCTTCCGGCAGCACCATACAGACACCCCTTCACAGTCCGACAGACGACTCCTTCAAACCACACACGATCTAGGCAATACCGAGTCGTCCGTATGGGCCGACGCACTCAACCCAAAGCCGCTGACAATTCCGAGCAGACTGGGAGCGTGGAACGGCAGATCAAGACAGGGGTGGTGATCGACGTTGTGCAGCCGAGCTCACAAAAAATGCGGGGTGATCATATAAATGTCTATTTGCTTCTCAACTACATTCCAGTCGAAACAGCCTTCAGCTCGATATAATCATCTATTGTGACACTTCGTCTGTTTCTGGTTATAAGATAGTGATAGCAGGAAGACAGAGTCTAGCGCAGCAAGAAAAAGAACTATCCTGACTACCTTCGTTTGCATTACCCCAATACCGAGAATCCTATCAACAAGCTCACACAAGAACGACAATGTTGGGCTGGATCCTCCTCCTCGCCCCTGTTCTCTACTGGGTAATCCCCTACTTCACTGTCAGCCACCTCCAATCAATCCCCGGTCCCTTCCTCGCCAAATTCAGCAATCTCTGGCTCCTCTGGCAGGCCCGTCTCGCTCGGCGCTCCATCGCCGTCGATGAGGCTCACAAGCAATACGGCACGATAGTCCGCATCGCGCCCAACCACGTCAGCATTGCATCCGACGCCGCCATAACCGAAGTCTACGGTCACGGCAATGGCTTTCTCAAATCCTCCTTCTACGACGCCTTTGTCAGCATCCACCGCGGCATGTTCAATGTGCGGGATCGTGCTCAACACTCGCGTAAGCGCAAGATTGTCTCCAACACGTTCTCCGTCAAGTCCATTGGTCAATTCGAGCCATACATGCACTCAAATCTGGAGTTGTTTGTGCAGAAATGGGATGAAATGGCTGGAAAGGCAATGTTTGGAGGCAAGCCAGGATTTGTGAAGATGGATGTCTTGAATTGGTTCAACTATCTTGCGTTTGATGTCATTGGTGATTTGGCTTTTGGAGCTCCATTTGGCATGATTGAGAAGGGAGCCGATATTGCTGAGGTTAGGACGACTCATGATGCGAAGCCGACGTATGCGCCGGCTATTGAAGTGTTGAACAGGCGAGGTGAAGTTTCGGCGTAAGTTTGGACGATTTCACGTTGCCCAATGTCGTGCTAACATAATCATTCAGTGCTGTTGGATGCTTCCCAGAGATGAAGCCGTATGCCAAGCACCTCCCTGACCCATTCTTCTCCAAAGGCATGAAGGCTATCGAAAATCTTGCAGGCATGGCAGTAGCCAGAGTCAAGACCAGACTTGAATTTGGCAACCCAGACGGCCGTGTCGACCTCTTGCAACGCTTGATCGAAGGCAAAGACGAAGCTGGTCAGCCTTTAGGTCGTGAAGAACTCACTGCTGAAGCTTTGACTCAGCTGATTGCAGGATCTGATACTACAAGTAACACTAATACTGCTCTTTTGTACCATGTCGTCAAGCAACCAGCAATTGTAAAGAAGTTGCAGCAGGAACTTGACGAAGCTATCCCCAATGTGGACAGCCTACCATCATTTGACCAGGTCAAGAGCCTGCCATAGTATGTCGACATCTTTTCATATCCGAATGTTAACACGCTAACTCGTCACCAGTATGGACATGATCATCAAAGAGACGCTACGTATTCACTCGACATCTTCAATGGGACTGCCTCGACAAGTCCCACCAGGAAACGGTGCAGTCATCTCGGGCCACCACTTCCCTGCTGGATCTGTCGTCTCTGTGCCTGCATACACAATGTAAGCACCAGTGCAATTCTACGACGCTTGGATTCATGCTAATGTTGTGACAAGCCACCACTCCAAGGAAATCTGGGGACAAGATGCAGACGAGTTCAACCCTGATCGCTGGTTGAAAGTGACTGAGCGCCAGAAGAATGCTTTCATCCCCTTCAGCTACGGACCTCGTGCTTGTGTCGGCCGCAACGTCGCTGAGATGGAGCTTGCCTTGACTATTGCGACAGTCTTCCGCAGGTATGAGTTTGAGCTATATCAGGACAAGCTGGAGACGCGTGAAGGGTAAGTCAAGACGAAATGTGTCGCTTCGACCTATGCTTTGCTAATGCTTTTCTTAGCTTCCTGCGTAAGCCTGTAGAGTGTTGGATTGGAATGAGACGAAGATCGTAGGTCATTCGGATTACCTGTGACGGCACTAGCAATAGTTTGTAGATGTGTGAATGTTGCATCGGAACTCCTCATATCGGAGGCCACTTCCTTGGAGAGTGTCAATCACAAAGTTATGCATGTCATATACTAACTGGATTTTGTGCACTTGCTCGACCACCAATTTCGAACCACTTCCTAATATCAGGTTGCACGACTTTCGTTGCTCTCTAACGCTTCTTGCCTGACTGATCTAGCCGTGGCGAGCTTCTCTAGGGTAACCTTGCGACGGACAGCAGATTCAGACCTACTGAGTTGTTTACCAATTTCGCTATAAGGCAAGCCGTCGTAGTACATTTTGAGAGCTTCGCGCTCATCCTCCTTTGTCCATGCCCTATTATGACTGTCTATGATGTCGCCGTTCTCATTTAAGTAAGTATGATAAAATTGCTTTCCATCCTTGGTGGATCTTACCACACCTTTAGTGAGCCGATAGTAGTGTATTTGGCATGCTCTGACTGACACCCCGAATGTTTTTGCGATGTCACTATAGGGGGTGCCAATGGAGCGAAGTTCCCGCAGCTTGAGTCCATCCGCGACCGTCCAAGAGTGTTGCTGACGGAGTAAAGTAGCGCCACGTCTCTGCAAGAAACTGCGGATCGTGGCTTGGTTTTTCAGTGGAAGAGTCTCGGACTGATATTTTGGCTCACTTCGGATTTTGGCAAAGATCTCCCCGTACACGAGTCCACTGTCGTGTAGCTTCAATATTTCTGCAGCGAGCTCCTTGGATGGAGTGAAGAGGGTCATATAGCCAAGAGTACCTCGTCTCAATCTAACCTGATGCTGTGTAACCTGCGTGCCAGCCTGCTTAAACAAGTCGGTTGCAATTGCCTGATCGCTCTTGCCTTCCTGATATCCAGTCCGAAGTATTGCGTCTCGATCTTGAGTCCATACTGCATGCTTGGTCCTGGAACTGTTCGGCGGCCTCTCTCGCCGGTCTGTTCGTAAGCGTGGTGGCTGCTCGTCCAGCGACGACGGGGCGAGCTTTAGGAAGTGCCGTCTAATCCTCTCTGCATGTGTTCTTTTCCAGCCTAGCTTAGACAACTGTTTGCCTACTGCTTGATACGTGCGGCCCAGTGTGCTCGCCATCTCGTGCAGAGATCTCTGCGCTAACCACATGCGTTTCAGCTCTTCGTTCTCATCTTGATTCCAGGGTAGTCCTCTATTGAACGCTGTGCTCGTGCAGAAAGTGCGAACTTTTGTGCCAATATCGACATTGAGTGCAGGCTTTCGACCAGTGGGCCATAAACTGAAGATGGGTTGTCGGAAAGCTGAAGACGGCTCCACTGATGACATTCCATGTCTGCGCACGTTGTAGTTGACTAGCCGCTTCTGTCTCCGAATACCCGTTAACATCGCGCTGGTGGTTCTGCCAAACTGTTTGCCAGTGGTAGTAGTTCGCTCGCCACATGTGTGCGCCTTTGAAGCTTCTTGAGTCCCACCTGACAACAATTTGCTGGGCTCGTCTCTGGCACTACCCAACTGGTGCAACCCCGATATCTGCAGGTTCTCTTCCACAAAGCTTACAGTACCAGGCAGCTTTAATGCAATTCTTTCCTGGAGTCTATCAATGAGCCACTCTCTTCGTAAGCTCCCATACTTCTCTGTGCTACAATTCTCGAAATTGTTGATGGTCGTCCGACTTTTTTGTCTTGTGAAGACTGCTGGGCGTATTTGTGCCAATACTTCCTTCCGCAATGTCGCGAACACCTCAAACCCGGTCTTGAAGATAAGCATATCTGGACACAATAAAAGTATTTATGCATTCGTTTCAACTTTTTAGGGCAGAATAATCGTCGAACAACAGATTGATCCGATCTGAGCTGATACACCTAGCTTATAGCATTCCTGAAAGGGAACAAAAGTTCCCAGGAGGGTGCCAACTACTGTGTGGCCAAGACTCCGGTTTAAGAAGCTTGCGCTTTCCCGACACTTCGTAGGTCGGATGTCTCTGTAATAGGTGAAGAGTGGGAGCGGAAGCAGGAGCAGGAAGTAAATAGGAGGTCAATCGTTGGTACCGCTTCGAGGCATGCCCAATCGATAAGCTTTGCTTGGCACATCATCAGGAAAGAAAAAAGAGAGACGCAGTCAGACACACCGAGAATACATCTTTATCGCCACCGTTCAAGCTAAAGTAAAATGTATATACTGTCAATGGCAACCAAGTCGCAAATACAATTAAACTGATCGATCATTAGGTTTCTTCTTCGTCGCGCCGCCTTCAGGGCCATCTCTGCATCCGCCACTCCAGCACCAATTGCACGTAACGCTGTCCCTCTCTACCAATCCTTAACTCCTTCGATAAGCACACAGGCCACTTCTTTCCGTCGTGGTTATGCTACCGAGGGCGCGAAGACCGAGCAAAAGACAGCAAATACTGCCAATGAGGTCAAGGACCAGGCACAAGACACAGTAGAGAGTGTGGTCGAGAGCGTCAAAGATACTGCCTCAAGCGTCGCAGGTCGCGCAAGGTCAGCAGTCAGCCAGGGCTTAGATGCTGTAACGTCAGAGTTGGAGGGCGGTTCGTCACAGTCAGATCGCCGACCAGAGCGCTCTGATCGTTCAGACCGTCGTCCAGCTCGTGGTGATCGTGGAGACCGTTCTTCGGGCACTCGTTACTCAGATCGTCAGGCTCCTCCTCGTCATGGTACGAGGACGGCAAACGGCCACCCTGATGCCAAGCCAAGTGCTAGCTTGTACGTCGGCAACTTGTATTTTGAGGTATCAGAGGATACATTGAGGAAAGAGTTCGCCCAATTTGGTGCTATCAAGTCTCTGAAGATTCTCTTTGACGCAAGAGGTCTCAGCAAAGGGTGCGTTCTGCGCATGCAACCCTCGGTATGAGTGATGCTAATGAATGTGTAGATTTGGTTACATCGAGTACAACGACCAAGCAGATGCCACAAAGGCCTTGGAATCACTCAACAACACAGTTCTTGAGGGACGCCGCCTTACTGTCCAGTACTCTGCATCAACGCCAAGACCCCGCCGAGAATTCTCACAATCAGACGAGCCCAGGAACCCTCCTTCAAAGACTCTTTTCATTGGCAACATGTCCTACGAGATGACTGACAAGGATCTTAACGATCTCTTCCGCGACATCAAGAACGTTCTCGATGTCAGAGTTGCTATCGACCGCAAGACTGGTAACCCCAGAGGATTCGCTCACGCCGACTTCATTGACACGCCCAGTGCAGAGGCTGCTAGGGAGTATTTGAAGGGCAAGATCTTCTACGGCAGGAACTTGAGGGTAGACTACAGTGCCAGCAACACTGGTGCTGTTGCCAGGGAGGCTGGTGCCAAGGAGGAGTCCATCTAAGGTCTTCACAAGCTGTGGCGATTCTACCACTACAAGGCGTCTCGATAATCATGGAGGCATGTCAAAAATGTTACATTGGACCAGTCCGGATGACGGGATACAAAGACAATTGGTCTGGGTGTATTTGGGCGCTGGGACAAGAAGCCTCGTGTGCTTTTTCTGTACAATTATTGTCAAGATTTGTTAGATCGAATTTGTAATGATCATCCCCGCTCTCTCAAATTATGTCTCCCGTATGGCTTGAGTACACGCCTTGTTCTCCAGACAATTATTCTATTCCATTGTTGACTGTGTCACGTGATTGTGTAAAACGGGGCCAGCGCCGAGAGACAGCCGTTTGCCAAGGAACGGACCAAAGTCTGTTTCATCTTTCGTCTCGAGCTCAGTACTTCCGGCGCAAGCATCTCACGACTTGTGTTATGGCATGGCATGTCGCTGAAGGGTGAGCGTCTCAAAGATGAGGTTTGTGTCGTCTCTGATTGCGGTGTTTATCATAGCTAACACCTCCGGTTAGGGCTCCAGAACTCAAGTCATTGTTGCTGGAGGTGTCGCAGGTCTTGTTTCACGGTCCGCTTCACTATTGTCTTTTCGGACAAGTTCAGCGCTAAGTCCAACACAGATTCTGCATCGCTCCGCTAGACGTCGTCAAGATCCGGCTACAGCTGCAATCGCACTCATTGTCTGATCCGCTCAGTCATCATGGCTACAATGGGCCCATCTATAAAGGCACGATAGGCACAGCCCGAGCTATACTCAGGGAAGAAGGATACACAGTAAGACTTCACGCCTCTTGTAGTATTCTAGACACAACCTCACATCCATCAGGCCCTCTGGAAAGGAAACGTCCCCGCCGAACTCCTCTACGTCACCTACGGCGCCATTCAATTCTCCACCTACCGCAACACCTGCGCCTTGCTACACCAACTCCCAGCGCCCTTCCATCTCCCCGACTCCGCCGAGTCCTTCGTCAGTGGTGCTCTTGCCGGCGCCATCGCCACCACCGCAACATATCCTCTCGATCTCCTTCGTACTCGATTTGCAGCCCAAGGCACCGAAAAAGTCTACGCTGGCTTGATCTCCAGCATCCGCGAAATCACAGCCAGTGAAGGCCCAGTGGGCTTCTTCCGCGGTCTGACAGCAGCGATTGCTGGGATTGTGCCGTACATGGGTTTGTTTTTCCTTTCGTATGAGACGCTAAAGTTGCCGTTGGCGGATATGTCGCTGCCTATTGGCTCGGGAGACGCGTTGGCGGGTATGCTGGCGAGTGTGTCTGCGAAGACGGCTGTGTTTCCGCTTGATACGGTCAGGAAGAGGTTGCAGGTGCAGGGACCGACGAGGGAGAGGTATGTGCATCGGAATATACCTGTGTATGCTGGTGTTTTGGGGACGATTAGGATGGTGATGAAGAGAGAGGGAGTGAGAGGATTGTATCGAGGGTTGCCGGTCAGTTTGCTGAAGGCGGCGCCGGCGAGTGCGATTACTGTGTATACGTATGAGAGGACTTTGTTGGCAATGAGGAAGGTGAGCGAGGTGGTGGAAGATGGCGTTGCAGAATGATGAGGGCGAGGATTCCTCCTAAAAAATGGTAGGACGACATGAGTGTGTATGAGTATAATTAATTTGTCGTTGAAGTACTAATAATTCAGTCGGTCATCTCTCGTTGTCCCTAGTCTTGCAAATGACCGCTGATCTCAAACTTAAGAGTGAAGGCTTGATAGCAATCAGGACGGCCTGCAGAATATGCAGCCAATGAGTTCTCCATCTGGTTCGGGCAACCTCTCCATCACATTCCATCAGGCAGCAAATTAGAAAGAAGATACAGTACTCCTCCTTCACGCACCTACGCAACGAGCACACTCGCTCAGATCATTCTCCCACAACGCTCAAGATCCGCCCCGACAACATCTTGAATCAACCATACAAGCACAAGAGTTACAGTCCGCATCCTCGACGAAAACGAGTTTGGGGTTCACGACTGGTTAGGAAGGATAGTGTACTGATGTAGTGGACTTGGGTACGTGGCTGTCTGGACGGTGTGGGAAACTGTGGCTAGGAATGCCAGGACACAAGGTGATGGAGATGAGTGTGAGGCTCATGGGAGGTGGCGGTGGGAGTTGTGCGAGTATTTTCTACCGAGGAGACGGGAGAGATGATATTGGGTCAAGGAGAGGATATTCATGATCCCGAAGGCTTTCGTCGTCCACATCGTCGCCGGTGAACAGCAGATTGTTGTGATGCAAGAGTACTATGATGAGATCGCCATAATTGAGAAGCTGGTAACTTCGTCTGAAGCATGCACGGTTGTGGAGGCCACTTTCCGGGCTGAGTGGACAATCATTGCGCGGTCGGACTTCTTCTGGGACGATGGACTGAAAAGGAGTGGTGGAGGGGAGAGAGGCCAGGGAGCTGGAAGTGCTAGGTGTGGTCAGGACTGGCTGGATTGTTGCTGCTGCTGTTGATGGTGTATATCATGACCTTGGGTGCTGTTTGCGCGAAGGTGAGAGGGCTATAGGTGAATATTGCCACCACTTTCAAAGCACGAAACGTGCCTCGAATATATCGCTTAAGATCTCACAACGCATTGTCACATTATACAATGGAGCGCAGGCAGTAAGATAAGATCAAAGCCGCAGCAGCTTGTCTAAAGGCGCAGAATGTAAACAGACACCCGTCTATGTATCCTTTTTTGATGCGACCATAATCGTTGATGTCGTCTTACATCGTGATTTTTCGTTCATACTCTCTTGTCATCCTCCTCCTCGATCGACCTGACCCGCGCCACAAGCTCGGGACTGTTAAACACACTACTGCGCCTCCGAGCTCTTTCCGAATGCATGATCATTCCAGGAGTCAGTCTGGGAAGGTTGCCGTTTCTCACGTCAAAGCTCGTGGTACGTGCAATTGTGCTGTAAAGGTCGTTCGAGTGAGAGTCGTCTTCATTGTGATGCATTTCAGCTGCAGCCGTCTGTGGCTGATCATCATGAGCTGCGATTTGTTGTCGATGCTGAGACAGAGCCGCCTGTGGGAGTCCTGCTGCCGAGAAGCTCTGACTTGCAGTCAACGGATTTGTGGCAGATGGATGTGTCATCACAGACATCGCAACACCTTCGGTAGGTGACACTGGATTCTGCTCTGTTTGAGTTGTCCTCTGAGGCTCAAGATTCGAGACAGATAATCGAGCCTTGGGTGCACCAAACATTTTGAGCATGGCGTCTTCGCCATAGAGTGTCTCGTGTCGATAACCTTCGCGGACGTTGGGAATGTTTGACTTTCTGGGATCGTTGCCCTTGGCACCAGGCGTTCGATAATCTAGCCCCAACCACTTCTGCTTCAGTGCATGTTCAAATCCAGACTGCTTAACAGAGTTCCTGGCAAGCTCGCACATATCGACAGCACTAAGCTTGTGAATCTGTGCCGCGACTGCATACTCCTCGACCAAGGGTTCTTTGGTATAGTGGAATTGTAGAGGATCATCTGTGGACAGTGACACGTTGAGTCCGATCTTGAAGTATGATTTGAAGGGGTTGCGATCGTAAGAAAGAAAGAGAGCGTTGTTGCTGAGTGGTGACATCGCGATGCCGATCTGCTCCAGGTAGAAGATGTACTGTAGCAGAGGTATCTTACGCAGCACCAATCCGTGGCTGATACTGTGGCAACAAAGAACAGCTGCAGCAATGTGATCAGGGTCGCCAGCCTCACCACAGTGTGGCCTCAGAACGAAGACGTTGAAGCCTCTTTGTTTACGCCAAACATTCAGGGAAGCGATATTGGCAAACAGGTAGTAGATGTAGTAGGTGTAAGGTGGGTTCTCGTCCGTATTCCAATCTCGTGCTCTGGGAAATTTGCGGTAGTGTCGGCGTTCCGCTTTGCTTTCATCATCGACAGTATCAAACCCTATGACTCTCTGAAGGAAGATGTGCAGTTTCGGATGACTGGACGGATCCTGCGTTGCTTCGAAAAGCGGCTGGAAGATATTGTAGATGAGCTGTTCGAAGTTCTTCATCTCACCAATCTTCTTGTACATCGAGAACAATCTTGGGATTTGGATTAGCCAACGGACGTTGTGCGAGAAGATCTTATTGTCCACGATCCAAGCAGCAAGTTTATCCCATTCATCAACTGATCGACCATAGATAGAGATGCGCCATTCGACGAATTGGTATTTGCTCGATTCGAGGTCTGCAATAACCTCTTTTGTGAGTTCGGCGAGATATCGGCCTTGAATGTCATTGTCGGTCTTGAGAAAGATTGTGCGTAATCGGGATTCTCCTACAGGGTTGTACTTGAGATTGAATCTGTCGAAACGATGGAAAGCGTCCTTGTGAGCCTGAAAGAAATGTTAGCGAGCACAAGAGCAGATGTGTATTTGAAGCTTACATGCATATCGAGGGTATCGATACTGAGGTCGTATGCAGTCAAGCCAATACTCTCGAATACTTCCTTCAAACTCAATGACTTTCCATCACGTTTGATCACCATTTCGTCGGGACACTTCTTCATCTTCGATTTGATGAAACGAAGCAAGTGCTTTGCATTCATGCAGGCAGAGTGGTGGACGTGCGTATCGACCTTGCGGACATTGTAGAAATCTCGATGTGGCACCTTTTTGCTATCCACCGTTTCCTGGTACTCATTCGCGAGGGCATAGAGTTCGTATCTTTTCTCCAGAAATTGCAGGCGTCGGAAAGCATAGCTTTTGCTAGGCCCGTCAGCGGCAGCGGTGATGACCTTGTCAAGCGCAATATACCACTCTCTCAGAGATGGGATAGGAACGACTGGCGTCTCGATTTCAACCGATTCCGAGTTTTCATACACCTGAAAGACTCCCTCGTCGTCGAGCTTGAAGAACATGTCTCCCTTGCCAGGTACAGGAAGCAAGTCGTCCAAATTGAAGTCGGCCCCAATGTCTTTTCCCAGCTTACGGCTTTGGCCGTTGTTTGAGGTGTCGCCATTTCCATCGTCGTTCCATGCTCGAGGTTGTCCTATAGATCCAGATACGACTTCTGGTGCAGGTGGATAGATTTTCCAGCCAGGGTCGTCTTTTGGATTGTCTGTGTCTCCTTGCAAGGACAACCTGATGAACTTGTGGCGGAGATCCCGTATTGTTGCAATGTTGTCGTAGATCATGCCCAGTTCGGCCACGACTGTTGCATCTGAGCTTGCATATCCTCCTTGCCCAGTACCTAAGCCTATGCCCGCTCCTGCACCATGGATACCCATATATTCTATGAAAGTGCCCTTGTTCTCGTGGGGTACGCCAGGATGTAGTCCATGCTGCCGAGCAGCTTGATCGGCTTCGATGAGTGGTTGAGCCTGTGATTCCCTTGTCGCATTCGGAGAAGCTGGACTTGGAAGGTGTGACGATGACTGGCCCTGTCCAACTGGAAGAGCGGAGTGGTACTGCTGCTGTGATGACTGGGCACGACTCATAGGTCGTGTAAGAGGACTCTGTACAGATGACGCTACGCCATCAAGGTTTGTGGCATTTGTAATCCCGCCAGCATTTTGGCTGTCAAGTTGATGCCTCTGGTAGAGCTGCTTGGACTCTGCATAGCTGGTCTGTCTTTCAGACACCGGATCATAGAGAGCGGTCTTGCGCTTCCTGATAGGTGGAAAGTCATCATCTGCGCCACCCTCCCTGGGGCTGATCGTGATGCTAACATTTCTCGGTAATGGTCTGCTATGCTGGTCTGGCGTGATCGTGGATGAGCGGTCGACTTTGGAAAGCTGATTGTTCGAGCTAGTCGTGACATTGGACGAAGAGCTTGCATATCCGTTGTCCAGTTCGTCATCAGAAAATTCACGTGATGTCTGCATTGTGCTCCTGCACGGCTTGTTAGCAAGGGGATTATATATATTGACGAGATAATAGTCTCTTGACGCGAACGTGAAACACGTCCGGCGTCGTGAGAGAAGATTCCAAGTGTGCTTGCAAATAGGTGACATACTATATACACCTTGGGTACACTTTGAAGTCGTTTTTCGATGACGAGCAGTGGATGGTACGGTAGTGAGTGAATGCTTTAGTGAAAGCGCTTAGAGTAGAGCTGAATTTGTTAGCTTCACGTCAACCACTGTCTATTGTGCGAAACACGATTTCAAAGCAAGCGAGCAAGTCACACAGGAGCGAGAGTGGCGCAGCGAAGCGCTGTTTCGTATGTTCCAGGTAGTGTTGGTATGAGTCTGTTGATTGAAGAGGTAGACAATAATATGTTTGTTTCAGGTTATTGAGATGATCTGACCCTTCCAGGTTTCAATCCTCACAGGGCTGAATACCCTGCTACGAGTAGATGAGGCTGACAGCGACGTGTATTACGATGCCGTCACGATTCTGTTCCAACAGTACTTGATGAAACCATAAGCTGGTCTTTCAAGATGAAGATGAAACAACTGGTTACTCAATACAAGTCCACGTCCAAGATACCGATGCGCACGTGACACGTCTAGCCTCTGGAGATAGTTCGGACAGAGGCGATGGCCGCCATGTGCTTCGTCTGCAAATCATCATCTCCATTGATCCGCCAACATCAATCATGTGAGAAGCTAATGATGGGGTATTAATCTCGCTGCCTCACTCCTTATATCAACGTGCCTGAGGAACACTCTTTAGACATTGTCTGTCACCACCGTCAAGCAACATCCCCACCAACCTCTCTTCCCATTGTCATAAATAACAACAATGCACATCACATCACCGAACCCCCGGGAACTCCTCTTACCACTTCTCGCATGTCTACCTTCCGCTTTTCTAGGCCCTAGACCACCGCCTGCTTTTCTGCCTTTACTGTCACCCATACTGCGCCAAAGGGTGCATCTTTTCACTTCTAGTCCGCGCAACAATCAGGAGCATCTTGCTCCAAGTCAACGTACACAAGCTTCGAATTGGTTAAATCTATTGACCTGGTCGCCGGAACGTGCCGCCCAGCTCATTGAGATCGTAGGTGGTCTCCAACTTGAACCTCATCCTGTCTCTGGAGAACTTGAACTATTCGGCGACGATGAAGACGACGGCAAGATTACATACAGACGGCTAGACTCGGAAACACTACAGGCCAAGTGCGATGTCAAAGAGCATGGAATCAGTGTAATATGGATGTGGTGTGAGAATGACACTGGCGCAATTGGACTGGAGCAAGGTGGAGATTCAGAGCCGAGCAGTGGGTGGAGGGTAGCAGAGGTGAGGCCGTTTGAGGAAGAGACTACCGAGCATTGGCACGATACAATGAGACAAGCAGAAGAGGCAGTAGATCTTGGGGATAGTCTTGTCGGCGAAGAAGAGCAGTCATCTGGTAAAACAGAGACTTGGCAGACGAAGGCGAATGACGGTGAAGACGACGATGACTACTGGAATAGCTACGATAGGACTCCCGCAGCACGGACACCTGCTCAAAAACACACACCTGTACCGCAGGCTGCACCTTCTTCCGATCGCCAGCGTCAGCACAGCACTGCAGAGGACGAGTACTTCTCCCGCTATGGCTCGGAGGTCCAACCAGCAATGGATGGCCACGATCCGGATGAAGCAGAAGATGCTGCAGGAGTTGAATCATCTTTGAATGTTCATGAGCATGCTCGAAGTTTGCCACGCCCGACTGCAGTCGCACCCTCGATCGCCAAGCAAGATTCGCCAATTATTGCAGCTGCTATGCCTGACCGCATTCATTCGCCATCGCCCTCACGTGCATCTTCGGCAGCAACTAACGTTGAGCAGCTGGAGGCTTCAGCATCTTCATCAAGTGCTGCAGAGCAAGGCATTCGCCAACACGTTTCGTATGAGATAAAGAGTCTTTACAGACTGGCGAGCGCAGCAGGAATTGACCGTGAGGAGTTCATGCAAGCAGTGCAGACAGAGCTGGATGTGCTTGAGATGATGGATGTCTGAATCTCCCAGCAGGTACCGGCAAGATACACTGGCAAAACCAGAGATGATCAAATACTCAAGACAGGTGCAAGACTACCTGGTAGAAGAAGATGATTCTGGAGGATGAGAGTGTGAGTTGTATTGCTTAACGAAGGTTGAATCCTTCAGCTTTGGCATCTGCGAATGTGAGATACCCATTATGTACATAGACCTGTTGTGGAAATTTGTTGGACTTGGACTGGCAGGCATAGAGGCATATAGAAACAGACGTAGCGGAAACAGACAATGTAAATACTTTGAATGCCTCTCAGGAACCTCAGTGATCGGCGCCCTGCATGCGTTGTGCAGAATTTGGACCCCTTCATTCATTCCGTCAACATCCTAAGAACCCCCTCATCATCACTCAATCTTGTACGATTCTCCCCTCCACGCCGACTTGCTTTCTGGCACTTCAATTATCCTTTCATCGAAGACTCCCATCCGACCTGTCCTTCGCTCATACCGGTTGACTTTGTCGCATTCGGACTTCCCATCACATCTGAGCCAATTCTCCGTATTCCCAGCATCCTCATCATCCAAGAACAGCCATTTCGTCCAAACAGCAATATCTTAGGCCGACCCTTTCACTTTGACCAACTATTATAAAAGACTCTCCGGCCACCATATCCTTACACGTCAACGTCCAATAATTCTACACACGCACACTAGATTGAAAGATTGCATGGGAGATCGAGAATATGGTGGAAGCAGAATCAACCACTCCAACGTGGAAATTTACACAGTACGTTCGCTTAGTCGTCGATGACACGATTGAGATCATATCGGATGAGCTGTAGCATGTCTGTTCATCACAATGGGAAAAAGGTGGAAGAATAAAGACTGAGCTAGCGAGCCCATTCCTTACATACACCGGATGACATGATTACCATTGTTGTTGTTATCGTCTGACACGTCTAACACAACTTTGTAGATGTTTTGGCGACAAGGGTGATGTAGAAGATATCACTGAAGGTATTTAGATTTGGGTCCGATCAGCATCATAGCAGCAGACTAATGTCGTGCCTCCAGCTGATATCATCTCCACGGTTGAGTTCGACCAGACTGGAAACTACCTCGCGACTGGTGATAAGGGTGGTCGAGTAGTACTCTTCGAGCGTAATGAGGGCGTATGTTGCACTACTTTCATGAAAACCCAAAACAGAACTGACGTAACTGGGCGTAAAGAAGAAGACATGCGAGTACAAGTTTCACACCGAGTTTCAATCACACGAGCCAGAATTCGATTACCTCAAGTCACTGGAGATTGAAGAGAAGATCAACAAGATCAAATGGTGCAAACGTCAAAATGCCTCTCACTACCTGCTGTCCACGAACGACAAGACAATTAAGTTGTGGAAGGTCTTTGAAAAGTCATTAAAGGTGGTCGCCGAGAACAACCTGACACAAGATCTGACGCCAGGCGGCACAACGAATGGTGGTGGCGCCACTGTCCGGCCGAATAGCCACTTCCGCAGTGCCGCAGATCTGAAGATGCCCCGTCTCACACACCACGATACTGTTGTCGCCGCAGTCCCACGCAAGACCTACGCCAATGCCCACGCCTACCACATCAACAGCATATCAGTCAACAGCGACGGAGAGACATTCATAAGCTCAGACGACTTGCGGATAAACCTGTGGAACCTCAACATCCAGAACGAAAGTTTCAACATTGTGGATATCAAGCCAACGAACATGGAGGAATTGACGGAAGTTATCACAGCGGCAGAGTTTCATCCAAAGAGTTGCAATGTTTTCATGTATGCCAGTTCAAAGGGCACGATCAAGTTGGCGGATATGCGCGAGAGTGCCTTGTGTGACCAGCATGCAAAGCGTATGTCATATAGTGCTTACCAAATTAAACATCTACTAATCTGGGCACAGAATTTGAACAAGAAGAAGACCCAGCATCACGATCCTTTTTCTCAGAGATTATCTCTTCGATATCAGACGTGCGATTCTCCAACGATGGCAAGCACATCCTCTCCAGAGATTACCTCACAGTCAAGATTTGGGACGTAGCAATGGAAAGACAACCCATCAAGACTATCCCTATCCATGAACACCTCCGACCACGATTATGCGATACCTATGAAAACGACAGCATCTTCGACAAGTTCGAAGTTGTGTTCTCTGGCGACGCAAAGAACGTGATGACTGGAAGCTACAACAACAACTTCATGATCTACCCATCAGGCGCAGAGCAGAACACGGAGGTTGTGTTGCAAGCGGATAAATCAGCGTTCAAAGCCAAGAAGGTTGGTATTCCAACACCAATGGCGAATGGAGGTAACAAGAAGGGTGGATCGAGAGCTGGAAGCCCTGCTGGACAGGGAGCAAGGATGAAGAGAGAGACGGATGCGGATCAGATTGACTTCAATAAGAAGATTCTGCATATGAGCTGGCATCCGTTCGAAGACAGTATCGCTATTGCTGCTACAAACAACGTAAGTCTTCTCGTGTGTTTGGCGAGGGTTCTCAGAATGCTAACAGAGTATAGCTCTTCGTGTTCTCGGCACTATGAGAAGGACCATTGCAGGTTGTGGCGCAAAGATGGATAACCTGAAAGCATGGAGGACCAAGGTCTCAATGACGCCAATTTGACGGCTGTTGTCACTCTGCGCTTCTGATGGCGGCGTGGAAGCCACAATGCGAAAGCTAGCATTTAAATTAGCTAAAATAGAAGAATCAATAATACTACCAAAAAAGCATGGAATCCGCGTTGTATCTTTATCATCACATGTTTAAGGTTTCTGAAACAGCACCTGAAACATCGATAACTGACACAATGTACTTGATCCGTCCACATTTGCATTCGTACCAGACCAGAGGTCATCTCGAATTGTCATGTCAGGTCTGCACACCGCCTTTGGGCTAATCTTTGGCGGTTGTTGCTCCAATGTAAGGCCTGCTAGTTCTGTCGTCCTCGTTTGTTGACAGTCAGCTGATTGGTGTAAACAAATAGGTCTTCACACTCGAAGCTATTGTCAAGTACGTGTCTTTGCACAGTCGACTGATGGAATTGACTGACAAAGCAGACATCAGCCTAATACAGGTATTTCACACCGCGTTTGCACCATTTCTGCCCAGAAACATCACTGTCCAATAATCACAAACACCACCACCAAAACTGACGAATACGGCACAATCAAGGTCTCCTCATCACAGTAGTACAATTCGCACTAACAGCTCTCTTCGCTCTGCCTGCACAACTCCAGCGCACGCCTCATCATGCCTCTACCTCCTCCAAAACCCCCTCCCCAACGTCAGTAAGCATCGCTTCTCCGAAGATCCCTCTTTCCCGCCTGGCTCTCCTGGCTTTGCTCTTCTTCGCCGTCAATATGCTGAATAATTGGGCTTTTGCATTCAATATCTCTGTGCCTATGCACATTATACTAAGGAGTTTTGGGAGTGTGCAGACCATGGCTGTGGGCTGGTTGGTGGGGAAGAGGTATACAAGGGTGCAGGTGGGGAGTGTGGTAGCGCTGACGGTTGGTGTTGTTGTGAGTGCTTGGGCTGATGCTGTTGGGAAGGTGAGTTTGGTTGCGTCTTTTCCCTCGCTATACTATAGCTATGGGGAGGAAAGTGCACTTGAGCTGACGAATCGACATAGGGTAAACTCAGCACTCCCTCGTCGTCCTTTACTCCCAAATCAACAACACGAAACATCACTACTACTAGCAGTACAACAACAACAGACTCATCATCCTACCTAACCGGCCTCGCTCTCCTCTTCACCGCCCAACTCATCTCAGCATACATGGGCATCCTGACCGAATCAACCTACGCAGCGCACGGCCGGCACTGGAGCGAAACCCTCTTCTATACACACTTCTTTAGCTTCCTCTTCTCTTTGACTTTGACACCAACCCTGCTTACACAATACCGGCAACTCATGTCCCACCCTTCCGATCACCACTCTTCCACAACAAAGCCAACCACATCTCCCTTCCCCCTGCCCGTCCTACCACATTCACTACAAAAATACACGCCCCCACTTTCACTATCCCACCCAGCAACACTCCTCGCTCTCAACGCCCTAACACAAATCGCCTGCATTTCCGGCGTTAACCGACTATCCGCATCCACAACAGCCGTCACAGTCACAGTGGTGCTAAATATCCGCAAGCTAGTCAGTTTCTTGTTGAGTTGCGTTATTTTTGGGAATCACGTTAGTGGGTTGATGGGCGTTGGGGCGGGATTGGTGTTTGTGGCGGGTGCGGTGTATGGGTGGGATAGTTCGAGGAGTGGGAAGAAAGGTAAGGAGGTAGGGAAGGTGGATGAGAAGATTGATGACAAAGCCAAGGAGAAGGTAAAGGATGGGAATGTAGGAGGAACAGAGCTTGGAAGTGGAAATGAGGAGGTCGTGTTGGGAGGAGGAGGAGGAGGAGGAAGAAGAGCTGTTGATAACGACAATGGAGGAACGATTACGAGACGAGTCGTTTGATGTATAATGTGATTAAGAGTTAGCTTTCATTCGATGATTGAGAGGCAATATCACACATACTTGTTGTCACTGTCACATCCCAAAGCCTTGACGTTCAGACTTCCACGACAATCGAAATCCTAACTCAAAGAAAAAAAGTTGTGGAGAGTGCTGGAGAGGTTTGCAATTATTGATTTTACGACATTAGACAACCATCTCAATTCGTTCGACTCTGGGATGTGCAAAATTAAGCCTGCTCAACATGAGAACATTATTGCAACTGAGAACATTATGGGGACTGAAAGCAAGGCTCCTGCATGACCGTGAAGTATTAGTATTCGACATCTTGATTGTCAATGTTCTATACATATCTGTTTCAATCTGCCTTGCTCCAGATACTCACTTTCATCACTATATGAAGAGCCCCTGTTTGGTATCTCCGACCATGTTCTATATAATCATGCGCCATACTCCTCGCTGATACCAAAACGAACCCATGCCAGACTCTACTCAAGCTTCCAAAACGCCACGCTATACAAGAAAAGCAAGATATCGACGCGCCGACATACCCACAAAACAAAACAAATCTCGATCACTCACCCCTCTTTACTGACCATGACCAGGTGGTATACGACTACTCCTCGTACTCTGCGGACTTCTCAAACTCTCCTCCTCCGCCTCAATCACATCGCTCAAGCGCGTCGCATGGTGCTGATGTGCGACAATACCTTCCCACTCCGCTCCGTCGTTGCCATAGCCTTGTCCCTCGTAGTCTACCGGCTCATCGTATAACGGGTCTTCCGAACTTATGGCTCTGGGCTGTGCTTGCGATTGTGCTGATTGAGGTGCGCCGCCGGGCTCGGTGGTGCCGTAGTGCAGATATGTGTCGCCGATGTGGGGAGAACTTTCAGCGGTTGGGTCGTAGGATTGTTCAGGACTGCCGGGATCGGCGTGATGGTGCTGCTCGTCTGCAGATTGTTGGGGTTGGTGGTGAGGATGACTCGGAGGCCCAGGTGGTGGCGGTGGCTCGAGGCCGCTTGCGTCGAGTTCGTAGTCGTCGTCATCTTGGTCGTCGCCGACTTCTGACGTCCCCTCGGACTCGACGTAGGGTTGGTAATGTGGGCCGGGCGGTGAGGCGACCATTGCTTGAGGCGGGGGCTGGTGTAGGTATTGACCTGGTTGGTGGTAAAACGGCATGGTGGAGGGAGGCATGCCGCCTGGTGTAGGGAATGGATATTGCTGTGCCAAAGGCGGATACTGCTGAGGTGTATAATATTGTTGGCGGGAGCTTTGCGGGTATTGCTGAGGTGATTGGATGTATTGCTGTTGTGGTGCATATTCCTGTTGAGGATATTGCTGTTGTGCTCGTGATGGCGACATGCCAGGATATGACTGTTGTGGCATAGCATGCATGGATCCAATAGGTGGTGGCGAAGGACCAGATGGGAAATTCTGAAACGCATAGCTTGTATGAGGACGACTTGCAGATTGTGCCGCGGCTTGCCCGGAAAATGGATCGGTGTCAGTGGGCGATGGGTGTCCCTGTTGTTCATACATTCCATAACTCTGAGTTACACTCTGCTGAATCGGGGTTGCATGTTGCGATTGGACCATATGAGGATAACCTGCATGTTGTTGACCATGATGCGCATGGCCTGACTGATCAGATATGGTCTGCGTAGGCAAGACTTGAACACCTCCAATCATGACAGTACGTCCCTGTCGCAAAGCAGCCTGGACGTCACGGTCAGCCTGCTCTCGCCGACCAAGCTCTTCCCATGCACGTCTCGCTTCATCACTAGAGATCTGCTGTTCACGTCGCATTTCTGACAATCTCGCTTCTATCAAATCGACATCCACCTGTGGTGCATTCAATCTAGCATTCTGCTCTTCTGCCAGTGCCCTCTGGAGCTGACCAATTCTTTCTTTGTGGTGCTCCTGCTGCTCTCTTGTTTCCCAAAACCAGCGCTGAAACTTTCGCTCGGATGATGCTCGCAGACGCTGAAGTTCAACCACAGCGTGAAAAAGGTTTGCACCAGCTGCTGCGAGATCTGTAATCTCTCGTTGAGCTTGAGCCCACGAAGGTTCACCACGGACGTCCTTCCTATTGGCTTCTAGCCTGTGAATCCAATAACTTGTCAAACCCTCCCATTTTCCTGACAATTCTTCCCATCTTTCAAAGGCATGCGGAAACGACGGAGCACCAGACCGCGATGCTTGTGATTGGTCAGCTCTGACTGGTGCAATAACCGGGTCTTGAAGCGGTTGTGCTTGTTTCAAGGCAGTATTTCTAGCTTGTTGCTGTTGCTGTGGCGGTTGTGGTGCCGCTCTTGGTTGAGTTAGACGTGGTACCTCTATACCTCCTTTCCCAATATCACCTGGAATTGGTGGCGATGGTTCATAACCACGAGGCGCATTCAGTACTTCAGGCCCACCTCTTACTGGCTCTCTGAGTCCACTAAGTGCAGCTTGTGTACGTTGACGCTCCATTGACCTTCGCTGATTCTCCTCATACGACCTCCTTGGTTCTTCAATCTCACCAGCCTCTGCCCGTCTAGCAGCTTCTTTTGCAGCCTCTCTTGCTTGTCTTTTGTTCATAATGTCAATTGGTGTAAGCACATTACCAGCTGATCCTTTGGACCGCGGCGCATGTGCCAGTCCTTCGTTAGTAGCAGCAACATTTTGTCGAGCGTTTGTATTCCCAGTCGTCATTCGAGGCTGCTCTGACATGGACGCGTTCTCTTCAATCAGATCTGGTGTGAAAGGTATGGGGCCACGAAGACTCTCTGTAGCAACGACGACTGCAGAACGGGTTGTAGATGATACGCGTAGTGCAGGATGTGTGGAGTCTTGCGCCTGTGTAATGCGAGCTGATCTTGCTTGTCCTCTAGCTTCTGTAACTGGGACCGAACGACCTGCTCTTTGTTGACGTGATGGACTGACAGGTTCTTCCCGAGGAGCTTTCCCAAATGGTCGGACTCTTCTCAAACTCGGCGATGTACTGCTTGTTGAACCTGAGAAAGCTGAGCGTGGCTCTTGACTCCAGGGTGGAGTATAGTTGGGTTGTGGTGGTGAACGCGGCTCTACTGGACCTGCTGCTGCTGCCACTTGCCAGAGAGCGCTATATTGCTGAGGTGGGCGTGAGCGCGACAGGTTGGAATTGATAGCACGCTAACTGTCCAGGAAGGTGTATATCCTCCTCTTTCTTCTCCGATGTCGACGTAAATCGACTAGTAACGAGCGGCGGAAGGACGAGCGGACGGTATAGATCGTGACCACGGAATGGTAGAGGTAGTGTGAGACTGGAGGCAGAGCGTGTGTTAGCATCTTGACCTTTCGCGCAGACACTCTCTGGGCTGTTGGTTGTCAAGGAAGTCGGACAAACGGTAAGATTGGAAGGCATTGTCCATAACAAAGCTCTGAAACACCAATATCGCCGTTGATCTTGAAGATCGGCGCATACAAGATACACTTACTGGTGAAAGCGCAAACAGACAGCCAACTTTGCGACTTGCATAACTGACGGTAAAGACTGAGCTTTGCAACAGGCGGAGTAATGAGCGCGTGTTCAGAAACGATGTTGAGAGCTGCCCTGTGCGACGGGCGGCGAACTAGGGTGGTGATTGCTGTATCGAGAGCCGTGCTTCGGGACTGCTGTCAGTTTGGAGGTGTATACAGGCAGTGCACGCCTTGTCAAGTCGAGATGATCGAAGTAAACGATACAATGAAGCAGTCGACTGTGCGTCACAAGGACCTGTTGAGGATGGGAGCGAGTGCAGATTGGCGCGCAGGACAAGAACAAGGTGTAGGAGGATCGGGAGACGGGCTGATTGCCGTTAGATGACGCTAGACAAAGTGAAAAGGCTGGTCCAAGCTGTGCGCTAAGCTGAGTGGCGACATCCTGGAAGGTAGTTATGACGGGAGCCTGTACTGGAAGACAGTGGACATGTTGTAAGTAAGTAACAAGGAACCCATCATTTGTGCTTGCGACGATTGAAGTCGGACGTGTTTCAGGAGTCCAAATGAAATGACAAAATACCCCTCATCTAAGCACGCACTGTGTAACGGCTGCAGGACATTGATCGGAGTTTCAGCTTTGCCATGATGTGGTTATACTTGAAAGATAAAGTACTCTTTGTAAGGACGCAGATTGCATATCTCAAGTCCAACACCACCGCCAGTTGTAGACTCTGCTTGCCCTTTCAGATCGAAGAGCATCGGCTAGATATTTAGCGCTGTTATAACCTTTTTAAGCACGATCAAGCCTTAGCCTCATCGCAGATATATCGCGGCGATATATTGAATAATACTTCGGACTTCAGATAAGAGGACGACATCCAAATCGAAAATGGCTTGTCTCGTGCTTGATAGATGGATTTGTCAAGCTGTCATCTGGAAAGTATAGCATTTTGATCAACATCGGCGCTTGTGCGCTTGAAATCGCCGCCTTCTGGACGCCAAAAAAAAACTGCCGAAGTCTGTATATTGTAATTCCTTACTAGGGTAGAATCTTGTTCCTTTTCATTTGAATGTTTCAGCATCAGATCAATTCCTGCATCCCTTCATCCCGTAACAGCAACCGGCGAATACATGTTGTTCTCTGATGAGATGAGCGCTAGTTACAACACCACCACTGGAAAGCCTTCCCATGTCCTCAGCTCTTATAGTGACCACAATACTTGGCTCAGCTTCATACATTGTTTTCAGAAGCCTGCAGCTCACCAATCATACGTATCCCATATATTCCAGCTCAAAATCCGACAAATCTGACATGCCCTCCGACAAGTCCCAATCCTCATCAAGCCAGTTTGTCAAATCGACGGCTTCCGCCAAATACTTGACACACTTCTCCACGTTCGACCACTTCATGCCTCTCTCTCTACAGGTGCAACCAAGTTGGTAAGCTCTCTCCCAAATAGCTTCCGCATTGTTGTAATGACATCTGATCAGAACTTGCGCTTCCTTTGGCAATGTCTCCTCTGCTTTGAGTAGAGGCAAGGGGGACTTGCGTAATCGCGCCTGTGAGTGTTTTTAAGCCTAATATGAATGCTGCGAAGATGTTTCAGGTGCTCTTTTGGTATTTGCTGAAGCCAGTTGTGCGTCTTTGGGAGCTCGATGGAATGCTCGTGGATCTCGATAGTACGGTTTCCGGAAAAGATTGGTAGAACTTCTTCACGTAGTTGATGATTAACGTGCAACATGGCGAGCAGGTTCTTGACAGGTCTCTTGTAACCAGTCATCCAATGGCCAGACACGACGACTGTCTTGCACTTGACAGAGCTCGCGTGAGTAGACTTTGAAGAGCTGGCCTTGTGCTGGACAGATCCTGCTGAATCTACGACTTTTTGACAACTCCAGAAGAGGCTTGTGTTTGCGGCGCTCGATTGCTCGGACCCTCTTTCGCCTTCGGTTTTGCTTCTTTTGGATACACATTGTGATAGATCATGTTTCGGATTTCGCGTGGCATGGCGAGCAGTAGCGACGGGAACGAAGGATCGAAAGACCACTCGCTGTCTTCACTATCCTGATTGGTCTCATGCGAAGAGTGTTTTGAAACATTACCGTCGTCGTCCATGGCAGAAAGGTGTGGAGTAGTGTGATCAATACTTCTTGATCTCCAATAGGAACTTGAAGGCGGCTCGTGATGGATTCAATAAAGTATTGTTGAAGCTGGTAAAGCTGAAGATCAAATTGACAGGAGAGGTAGAGGAAGGAAGGAAAGTAAAAGTGTCAAGAAGAGAACCTAGACAAGAAGGGATGAAATGATTTAAGCTTGCTGGAATCGGGGCCAAGATCTGAGACCTGAGAGCAATTTGTGAAACAAACGGGAGGTCATGTGAAACACGGGACCATGCATTGTAATTTCCTGGGCATCTCACACCACGACGTCTTGTCTCATCTTGTCAAGTCTTATTTCCATGTGTTTCTGTGGTACTGAGCATCGTCCTTCTGTCTTTGCGACGTCTTTTCCTCGACAATTACAGCCTGCTCTTCACCGCTCACTCGTCCTATTGTTGCTTGAGTCGATCAGCAAACCTTTTCACATACAATTGCCAGAGACGGATCAATTTGCTATAGATGTCTGAGAGCTCACGCCTTTCTCTCATCGACTTAACAAATTGAAGTCCAGACTTTGTGAGACGACCTTTCATCTGCGCCAGCTTCCGCGTGGCGTCCTTTGCCATATCGTGATCTCAGCTGGAAACGGAGACCAAAGCGCTCAAACATCCAAAATCCTTGCCACGCCAACAACGAGCCGATAGATTTTGATTATGCTCGGGTGTGTTGCGGCGTGCTGTTCTTCCGTGTACTGTCTTATCTGATCAAGATGTCGTGCATCATTTCGGATCACTCACTCCGTGATTCAAAAGGGAAGTTGCAGATCATGAACTTGAGATTCTCTTAGCATCGTCAACTCCTCGTCAAATATAACACGTCTTAAATGTCTCAAGAAGGTTCTGTGAGCAACGACGTCGACTGGCTAGCCCGCTATGCTGGCAACTATCATGATTGGCACACCGTGAGAAGCGAATCAGAAACATATTATGCTAGACCATTAGGTATAGTTGAAACAGCCTTTGATCATGACGGCATCGACTTCGAAGGTCGAGCAGATGTGAATGCATTGTCAACTTTTGAGGCAAACATATCTATCAGTGAAGAGAAATATCGACGGCGGATCATCCTCGCCTGGGCCTGCTTAAGAGCTCATCATGGTCTACTGCGATCCAAGGTGGTCGAAGGCAGTGCTTTAGGTCCAGGATTAAGCCGCCAAGAACGACACTTTGTTGTCACTAAACCACGAGCCTCGTCTCAATTGATAGAAGAAGCTCAACAGCATATTGTGTTCGTGGAAGATCACTATAAAGATGTCAACTCTGAACAGTTCTTTCGCCACATTATGAATACGACTAGGACTATAGATCCTGCAATATGTCTTTCTAAATTATTCGTCCTCCCAAAGCGTCGACTAAATAATGGCCATTTCAGACTGAACTTCTTGATGGTAGCTGGACATGAAATCACTGATGGTCTCACCAACTATTTTCATCATGCTCATCTGATACGCCTTTTGAACACTTCCTCCGCCAAACTTCAAGAAAATCTTGCAACATTCATAGCACAAGCGGCGAACCTAGCGAAGCTCCTACCACCTGCACAAGAAACTCTGTATCCACCCGTATCAGGCAATCGTGCTCGTCAACGCTGGATTTGGACAATAAGCAAGATATTCAGGCATGTTCGAAAACCACCTCCTGCCGCCTTTCCAAATCCTCTACGTCACGCAAATCCCTTCGAGTCTGCTCACAGCATGCCACCAACATACGAATCTATTCTAGACTATACAAAATCGCCACCCCTAAACTCCTTTACCTACCACGTCAAGCTTTCTCGACAGGCCAGCAACCGCATAATACGGCTTTGCCGTCAAGCAAAAATCAGTATAGGGTCTGGCTGTTTCACAGTCGTTGCGCTATCAATGATGGTCATGCGTGAACGCTACTCTTCGACGTCCGAAGACCTGTCACGCCTTCCATTCGTTGCCGGCTTTCCCGTAAACCCACGGCCATTCTTTCGCGATCCAAAGACAGTGTCTACAGACTCTTTGATGCTTGCCTTCTCCGATGGCATCAGTCTTCCATTCCTCCCATCTTCATTGCCACTAGCTGGTCGCTTCCGACTTTTAGCTCGCCAGGCACATCGCCAACTTATCGTCTACCAGAAACGACCTCGAACACCTGAACAGCTCAAATTGCTGGGACTCGGTCCACGAAGTCCATCGCAACTCCTTCCCGGAAATTACCTGGGTATGGTCGAGCGGACGGAAGCTATGTTGCCTCCTCACCAGCGACGGCACGACGAGAATGGCAATGAGATATTAGGACTACAAGGCGCATATCCTGCTCGTCGTTCGGACACGGGACAGACTTGTGGAGTTAGTAGTGTTGGTGATCGAACGAGATTCTTAACACAAGGTCTGGTGGATCTTGACGTTGTGAGGGAAGAAGATAATGAAGAAGGTGGTGGAGTGTTCAAGGTAGACTTCAGAGACGTGTTGGCAGCTGTGCGGGTGAGAGACGGTGAGTTTTTAGTGGGTAGTGCTGGCGATGATCAAGGACTACATTTCGCAGCCAGTTCTGATGGTAATGCAAATGATGAAGAGAAAGTGTACGAATGGATGAAGGTGGTGAGAGAGATGTTTGAAGGGGATGGCGACGAGGTTGACAGTCCGGGTGTTGCTAGTAAGCTGTGATGGACAAGGCTTGTGCTCGGACGAGACTTGCATGCTTTCACTGCTTCTGCGGGAACATGCGTTAAACATTAAAGTCCACCAGTTACTTTGTAGCCATTGGAAAAATCTTTAATGTGGGACAATCCGCAGGAAACCAATCTTTCTTCTCTTGCTATATGCTTAAACTCGTCCCTTCCAATTTCGGTCACGGAGTTATGCCTCCGAAACTCATCTGAAACGATCGTCCCACAACAACATATCTTGTGGGGTCGAAGGGCGTGGGGTAGGCTTGAACAAAGCAGGTCCTCTTCCAAGATGATATACAATTGGCTCGATTATCGTATTACTCTCCTACACAACTCACACTCGGATTTCAATTACACCGAGCGAATAATGCGGGACAAGAACAGGCAGTGGCAAGGTCGGATCCGACGTATTAGGCTAAAAGAAGGATCCATATCGTAACTTCCTCATCCACATTTATAGATGCGGAGACAACCTGGAGGTCTTGTGCTCAGTCCGATCTGCTTCTCTTCCTTTTCATCTCCTCTCTCCTATCCTTCTTTCATATCAGTATCATTGCATAATCACTTGGCTTCCGTGTGACCACGGCAAAGAATATAATCCTACCTAGAAATACATCTTCTACAAAATGCCTTCTGCCACATCTGATTACCGCCTTACGGAAGAGCAGAAGCAGGAATTCCTCGGTAACATCCATCTACGAGGTGTATCTGTGACAAATAATCTGGTCTGACTTTCCGTAGAGAATGGCTTCATCAAGCTCGAGAACTGCTTCTCTCTCGAAGACGAACTATGCGTGAAGATGATGAGCCGTATGTGGGAAAGACTAGACATGGATCCCAATGACAAAGAAACATGGAACCCATGGCGAGGTAAATTATTCAGCCGTATCGAAGACCACTCCCAAGTGATCCGCTAACCCATCAATAGTCCACCTACCACGCCGCCTAGGCCGTAGCGTAGCCATGAAAGACTTCTGTCCCAAAGCATGGGCAGCAATCTGCGAACTCAGCGGCGGCGAAGACCGCGTCGACGCCGCTGTGCAACCCATCCCCGGCCTAGGCGGAGTGGCCGAAGATATCGATATGGCCGTCATAAGTGACGCTTTCATCGTTAATGTTGGCAGTAAGGAGGATGCCGATAAGTGGAACTCAGCCAGCAAGGAAGGCTCGGCTACCGTTGATTTCGACGGCACGAAGCTCACGCCTGCACAACGAGCACTGCTTGATCCACATGATCGCACGAATTGGCATGTTGATGGCGACTTTTTTCATCACTTCTTGGACAGCAAGGAGCAGGGCCTTTTACCTATTGTGATTTTCAGTGACATCAAGACTGGAGGTGGTGGAACCGGTATGTCATAAGATGAGCCCTTGAATGCTCAGCCTCAGCTGCTCACGCTTCTATAGTCATTTGTCCTGATGCAATTCCTCAAATGGCCAAGCATTTAGCCGATCATCCCGAGGGCGTCATGCCAGATATGTCGTCGTCAATCAACAGAGACGCACCCTACGAAAAGTTCAGCAGTTCGTTTTACGCAGAGGTGGTAAAGCCAATTGCAAAAGACAAATTCAGAACAGCGATTGGAAAGCCTGGTGATATCTACCTTTTGCATCCCCTAATGGTGCACTCCGCACAACCCAACTTCTTACGAGGTCAGTCTTTCCGCTCCAAGGCTGTTCTATCTGACAATGACTAACCACATCGACCTTTGCATAGAACCTCGCATCATCACAAACCCGCCAGTAGCGCTCCGCGAACCGATGAACTTTGATCGTCCAGACGGCAATTACAGTCTCGTCGAGCAAAAGACTCTGCGCGCTCTGGGTCATCCTGAAGGGTTGCGAGGCTGGAAGGCTATCGGCGAGCGCAAGCTCATTGTGCCTGAGAGAGTGAAGAGGCAGGCGTTGATGAAGAAGATTGAGGATGAGCCTTTGATGCCGGTTCCTGCGACTGGGGAGACTGTCAAGGTTGGTGCATGAGGCAGGTTCCTCGACCTGGGGAGGACGTGATAGAGGGAAGTAAGGTGTTTTTTGGACGGTCTGATTGTAGTGCACATGGCGTAGAGGGCTTGTTGTCTAGGAGTTTGTATCCTTCGAGGCTGGGTAATACCATACGCATAATGTCACGACTTGTAATACTGCTATTCTTGACTGAGAGTCACAGCCTTATTCGCATCTTGTACTTGCTCCGTTAACGGTCACCAGGCCCCATAACATAGCAGACTCGGCCTATTGCTACAAGACTTCAACCCTAGCCTGCAACCTCAAGCAATGTTCATACAGTGCCAGATCGCCTAGACAGTGGAAAGGGTGGGGTACAAAAGCTAATAGCACTATTATTACAAGGTCTTGACCTTCGCTTATTAGAAATCTTTGATTCGTGTAGGTAAGCCTCACGTCTGTCCACCACGTTTCACGACCCTCAAATACTCCCATACGACGCCTTTCAGAAACTCGTAGGCGAGGCAGAAACGACCGCGAGCCTGTCCTCAATCTGTGGGATTATGTTGGGGGCGCAAACGTCACGCTAGTCAAGGGTTATTTCAAAGGCCAAAGAACCGACAAAGCTCGCTTCTGTCTGTTTCAAATCGCGTGACGACAAATGTGCCGTATTCTGCTATAGACGTTTGTCCGCACAGACCTCCCGCGCGGATGCAGGCAAGCTTGGCCGGTCTAGCCTCTTAGAGCGTCGGCCTGCTCCTGTTATGGAAGCATTCTGAGTCTGTTTGATGCGAACAAGAATGTGAGCTGCAGCGTGCTTACCAATGCTTTATTAAGCAAGATGCCTTCCTCAAGATACTGTATAGACTACTCGCTCTAGAAAGAGGATCATTGTGCGTAATCGGGTCAGCGAGGCACCCTGCCACACAAATAGGCCACACTATCGTCCGCACCAGGGCTGTGGTGGATAAATGGTGCGATATGAGTTCAATGATATCGTTGACGTGAGCATGTGTGGTGGTGTTCGCTGGCTGCCAACCTGATACAACAACGTCGAGATAGATAAGAGCAGACAAAGCCCAGATACGAGTGATAGTAGATGAGCGACGGTCAGCACCGTGTGAAGAACTGGTCATATCTGTGTTCATAAGCTCCAATAAGTCTTTGCGCTCTGTTGCGACTCCTATTGGAGGTGCGAGTTGCGACAGACGACTTGTTAGTGCGTTTTGAATGGGCGTTGCCCGCTGGACAAGTTGCATCATGTCTAAGTTGCCGCTCAGATGACATTGTTCTCTCCATGCATCCAATACAGAGATTTCGCCAATCTGTAACAAAACCCAGTTCTGACATCCAACACCAGCCTCTAGGTCGATCAGTGGTTTATTGTCTTTCCCAATCAGAAAATCGGCATGAAAGTCGTAGAGCTTCGGCGGCTCTTGTAGCACGGTGCTGGCAATAATATCATCAAAGAGAAGTAGCGCAATAGCAAAGTGAAAAGCTGCTTGTTCAGCACTCTGCACATTGAAGCACAGCGTTGGTGAGAGAGAAGATTCGGCTTACATGTCCAGCATCCATTCGAGCTCTTTGATGAGCCAGCGGCACGACGCTGTTTGTGGAAGATTGTCTCCATCTTCGACTGCACCGCAGCACATGTGGTCACATTACATCAGTAGTCTTTCCAATGATAGTGGTGTCCTCATCGCGAAGAAGCGAGGAACGGATGGTGCGCAATGCTTCACACAATAAGCTTTGATGTTGAACGTAGCAAGCGTGACAGACATGAAGCATGAGAGGTGGATTGATCAGCAGGAGCCAAACTCCGGCGCCAATGCAAAAAACGACACTTTCTTTTACCATCCCACTATCTTCACATTACTGTACATTCTGTGGTCATGAAGCGCAAAAACGACACCCAAGCCAATGTTAGCGTCAATGGACGTGCGAAAAGACGTCAACTTTCCGAAGAAGAAGCGCGCGACAGCTTCCGTACAGGCCTTTTCGAGGACAAAATACTCACCGACTACACCAGCCAATACGCCTCTTCTTCTCCCTACAAGCACGCCGTCATCCGCGACTTAATTGCACCAATCCTCCTCCGCTCCGTCCGCGATGAAATTCGTGCGAACATATCCTTTACGCCAAAAGAAACAGATATTTACAAGATTCACCAGTCTGGCGATCTTGCTAACCTCGATGGCCTGGATGAAAAATCGCTGAAACTGTTACCATCACTCGTTACTTTGAGAGATGCGTTGTACTCCGCTCCCTTTCGCAGATACATTTCCACCATAGCTGGCGCGGGACCGCTAAGTGGAAGCAAGACAGATATGGCAGTCAATGTATACACACCTGGATGTCATCTATTATGTCATGACGACGTTATTGGCAGTCGGCGAGTGAGCTATATTCTTTACTTGACCGCGCCGGAGCATCCCTGGAAGGCAGAGTGGGGAGGAGCATTGCGACTGTATCCTACCGAGAAGATGCAAGAGGCGGATGGGCGGGAGATGAAGGTGCCACAAGCCGAATTCTCCAAAGTTATACCACCAGCGTGGAATCAGATGTCATTCTTTGCAGTACAACCTGGGGAGAGTTTCCATGATGTTGAGGAAGTTTATGCAAGAAAGGCGGCCGAGAGCGAGGAGGACGATGGTGGCCGGATCAGAATGGCGATTAGTGGATGGTATCATATCCCACAAGAAGGCGAAGAAGGCTATGAAGAAGGTGCTGTAGAAAAGCAACAAGAAAGGAGCTCACTGGCGCAATTGCAAGGAAAGGCTGAAAAGTACGATCTACCACAAGCGGATTGGAAGGATTGTGGAAGTGCAGAGACTGGTGAAGATGGAGACGTTGACCTTACCGAAGAAGACTTGACGTTTTTGGTCAAGTATGTGAATCCGAGGTATCTTATGCCTGAAACAGTAGAAGCTGTGTCAGCCGGCTTTGCAGAGGAATGTTCATTGATTCTGGGAGAGTTCTTGAACAACAAGGTCGCGGGCGCACTCAAAGCGGCACTATCTGGTATTGAAGACTCTCAACAGTTATCAGACTGGCAGACAGCACGGCCGCCACACAAGCACCGGTTCGTTTATCGAAAAGCAGGAAGTCACACCGAGCCAAATGAGTCAATCGATAACACGACACTTCTGAATCAAGTGATTGACAATTTGTTTCCTTCTTTGGCTTTCAAGAAGTGGTTGAGTTTGGTAACAGGATTGACTTTGAAGGAGTCGAATGTTTTAGCTCGTCGCTTCCGCAAGAGTCTTGACTACACACTAGCAACCAGCTACGAAGAATCTGAGCCACAACTAGAGCTATGTCTAGGTATAACACCCACTACTGGATGGGGTGAGGACGCGCTAGCTACTCACGACAATGATGATACTGCCTCTGTACAAGGTGAACAAGAAGCAACTGTTGGAGGCTACGAAATGTACATGGCTGGTGATGATGACGACGATGCTGGAAGCGACCATGGTGTGGACATTCCAAGTACACATACTGGCGCTGGTAAAAGACGGGAAAAAGCTGATCCGGCGGTTTACAAAGCTGGGGGTGGATCTGGAGCGGAGGACGAAGGTGTATTGTTCAGCATGCCAGCATGTTGGAATACTTTGAGTATCGTGCTGAGGGACAAGGGAGTGCTGAAGTTCGTCAAGTATGTCAGCCATAGTGCCAAGGGAGACAGGTGGGATGTCATTGGCGAGTGGAAGGTGGCTGACGATGAAGATATTGAAGCTGAGGAGGAATGATGGTAGCATCCGGCACTCGAAATATAGAAGAGATGTAGCTAGCTAGTGCATGATGCTCTTTATCAGAACATGGAAGAAGCGAAGCATCAGCCCCTTTACCTTTCTTCAATGGCGATCGTCATTACCCCGCCGAATACTACGACAACAAGCAGGGCGCAGCGACCTAGTTAATGTACCTTCGTTTGTAAAAGCTTCTTACTCCTCCAGCAGCAGCATTTCAACCCTCCCATATCCATTCTGTCCCTTGCAACGCATTCGTGATGAACTTGAATACCAGCCAAGAAGGCGGCGCCATTCAGCGCTCTTACCAGGCTATTGTCGACTCCCAACTACCATCCTCCTCATCCGACACGCACGCCAAATGGGCGCTATTCTCTGTGACTGCTCCGCTAGCGAGCGCCTTCCAGGCGTCGAACAAGGATAGTGTGCTCAAAGTGCAAGACTCCGGAGGTGCGTTTGTTACAGGAAGACTATGCTGCTGCTGCTGCTGCTGCCTGAAATGCTGACGTGTGCAAAGAGGGTGATCTTGCTGATATGATTGAGGACTTCAACGATGGTCGCATTCAGTTCGCCTACGTCAAGATCAAGGATCCCAACAGCAAACTGCCAAAGAATGTTCTTATTGGTTGGGTATGGATGATCCTTGTAGGTATACCGAGGAGGGCTGACAAGACTACAGTGTGGAGAGGGTGTTCCTGAACGAACAAAAGGCTACTTTACTAGCCACCTGGCAGCCGTCTCGAAAATCTTCCATGTACGTCTGTATCACACCACTTGGGACGACCGTTAACAATACCATCAGGGATACCACGTTCAAATTACTGCCCGATCAGACCGCGACCTCACACCCGAGAGTATCATTCGCAAAGTCGAAGATGCCTCTGGCTCCAAGTACTCTGGAGATAGCGCTCCCACTGCATCATCTAAAGGACCACCACCACCAATGGCTTCCAAGCCCGTTTTCACACCAACACAAAGTGCTGCAGGATCTCGCTCCTTCGCCGCCACCAGCGCACGTTCGAGAACTTCAACAACGAATGCTGGAGACGATGAGAACGACGGCTGGGGATCTAGCGCTCCGCAAGTTTCACGCAGCACACTTGAAAAGGTGGAATCGGCATACAAACCTACAAAGGTCAACATGGCGGAACTCACATCAACAAAGCAAGAACCATCACGATTCAGTGCACCTGCATCGAAGCCTGCAGCAAACCCGGATGTGATAGGAGGAGGGTATCAGCCAATTGGCAAGGTGGACATTTCAGCCATCAGAGCAATGGCAAAAGAGAAGCAGGATGACAGACCCACAACGGTCAAGGGCGCTTATGAGCCAGTGGGTAAAGTCGATATCGCTGCAATCAGAGCTCGTGCACAAGGATCAACTGGTGGAGACGATTCGCTAAGTCCAGCCAGGACTGGAGGATCAGCACGAGGGCCAATTAGTCCTGCAAGAACTGGAGGATCAGCAAGGGACGAAGCTGAGAGCGAGCCAAAGTCGCTTGCAGACAGGTCGGCGGCATTCGCACAGTCCGAACGTCTTACTTCGATGCCAAAGCCAAAGGTTGCCAACCGCATTCCCTCCAGCACAGGTACCTTCGGTGGCACAAAGGCACCCGCTCCATTGGGCTTGGGTTTCGGTGGTCCTGCGCCAGCTATTGCTCCTAGTACGCAAGTCGGCAAGAACTTTGGCAACCAAGGTGGTAAAACACCTTCTCAATTATGGGCAGAGAAAAGAGCTGCTTCTGGTGCTGGTGGTCCTCCATCGTCTACGACTTCTGCCACTTCACCAGTTGCAGCACAAAAGAGTGGTGGCTTGCAAAGCGGATACGCTGGTAAGAAGTGGGGTGCAGTTGAGATACCTAAGCCTGGACAAGCAATGCCCAGCTCAAACAATAATGATGAGGCAGCAGAGGAGCAGACGACACAGGAAGAGGAAGAGTCCGCAGGTGGTGTTGGTGCTATGCGTGACCGCTTCAAGAACGCTGCTCCAATTGGTGTTGGCAGACCACCTGCACGTCAGCCCGAGACATTCGAGGATGAAGAAGAGCAAGAGGAGGAAAGCGCCCCGGCGCCACCACCGATGAACCTTGCCAGCAAGCCAAATGCAGGTGCTGGTGCCCGTGGTGTACCTATCCCTGGTATGGCACGACCAGCTCAGAACGATCAAGACGACGAAGCTCAAGACGAACCAGCTGGACTTCCTGTGCCGCCACCACCTCAACCACCACGCACCCCAGAGCCTGAGGAGGACGATGAAGACTACGGTGACGTGCGATCCTCTTCACCCATCCGTGTCGTCCAGCCAGTCAGTCGCAGCAAGGTTCCCGAGATTGAGCCTGCAGAACAGCGTATTTCCGCCCCAGCCATGCCAATCCGCTCACTCGACAAAGTCGTCCCCGAAGAAGCCGAACTCGACGACGAGCCACAAGAAGAAGATCACGACCTTGCACGTGGTGCTGCTCAAGCAACAGCAGCATCAAGTTTCGGCGCAGAAGCAGCACATCATCCAACTGTTGGTGGTTCCACCGGCGGCAAGCGCGCCGTAGCCCAATTCGACTACGAAAAGGCAGAAGAAAATGAGTTGGAGTTGCATGAAGGTGAAACGGTCATCAACATTGAGATGGTGGACGAGGATTGGTGGATGGGAGAGAACTCGCGTGGTGAGAAGGGTTTGTTTCCTTCGAATTATGTCGAGTTGGCTGAGGACGAGGAGGAAAGTAGTGCTCCTGCTCCTGCTCAAGCTGCACAACATGCTCCTCCTCCGGCACCTGCTGCTGCTTCTGCTGCTAGTAAGGGCGCTACTGCGACGGCGCAGTATGACTATGAAGCGTTGGAGGATAACGAGCTGAGTTTCCCCGATGGTGCGACGATCACGAATGTGGTAGGTCTGATCAAGCATGTGGTTCTGTGGACGTCTGCTAATGCGATATTTTTAGGAATTCCCTGATGATGACTGGTGGATGGGCGAGTTTGGAGGGAAGAAGGGATTGTTCCCGGCTAACTATGTGACGTTGGATGAGTAGATAATAGGAGTGGGCTTCATTAAAAGTGACAAAGGGATTGTTCAAAATGCTATGTCGGTATTTGTAGTGTCAAATGCAGTATCCGATCGGTCTTTACTTGGGTTTCTTTGCCTCTAGATATTTTGTGCGCATGTTGTTGAGTGTATCACTTCCCGGACTAGCTCCCTTGCCAGTTCACCTTCACCTTGACCTCTTTCGTTAAATCCTTGTACAATCATCTCATGAGTATGGACTCAAATATGATTTACAATAAGAAAAGCAAAATAAAACGTGGCGCTGTTCGGGAATCGCAACAAGCTTATGAGTAGACAAAAAAACAACCTCCAGCATAGGATAACCTAATCGAGGGAAAAATTAAAGCAAAAGGAAAAAGAGAGGAAAGTGCGCTGTTCGGCTGTATTATTGTTAGACAATGTAGTTTTGATGAGGTAGTGAGTGACTTACGAATCGAACCCGAAGCTAGTCGAAACTATGTTTTTATGGCAACGACCAAGGTTACCATTACCCCAACAGCGCGGTTGGGTTGTCACTTTATTGTAAGCGCAAAATTTTGAATGATATCTATAGCAAGTGAAAAACGCCCCGATATCGCAACTAGTTTTGCCGGAATAGGTTTGCTTGTAGGTGAAGCTACAGTAGTTGAGTGGTACAATAAGTGAGTCAGAGGTCATAGAAAATCAAACATGAGGATCATTGATGTGTATGGGCGGCAGCTGTGGCATGACTTCCATATGCGATAACATGACCAAAGTGAGGAGAGATTGAGGCTACGGGAAATTGGATAGGACACTCCTTTGTAGATGCAGCAGGCTTGAAAATGCATCTTCAGATATAATCTAGTAATTAGTAATAGTGATTGAATCAAGATAGTGCATCAGCTCGGTCGTCACTCGCGATGACGTGATCTCATCGTCCTGATGCAAGCTGCACCTCTCCCATCCTAGCTGAACCTTATGGCATCCCTAGCTTCTCTTCGACGAGTCTTCAGACAGATTGCGCATGAGAGTGGTAACGATAATACTCGCGAGCCGATATTCTACTGCAGGAACTGTATCCACCTTGTGTCCTCTGGAAGGAGCCATTGGTAGCAGAAAGTCCTTTTTCTGCATGTCCGGAGAGCTTAGGTCAAGCAAGCATCATCATGGTGGTATATCGCCAACCTGCTCTCCATCGTCATCGTCCACTACTATCACATTCTCGTCAGGCGCATCGTCCATCGGCTTATCACCATCATTCGCGTCTCCCTTCGACTCAACTACTCCGACCATTCCCACTTGTGCTGTTGGAGCAGAAGCAATACCATCAACATCCATATCTGCTCTCTGAGTCATCCTTGCAACAGGCTTCTCTCTAACAGCCTCGGATGGGGTACTCGTACGAAAGAGTTGACCTGAGAAATCCATCCGTTGTTGCTCTTCTGTCATTCCATGCGGAAACATCTTTCGCATGATTTCTGGATGCGTCGTTGCAGTAGGAGCAGTGGGCATCGACTGTGCATTTTGTAGAGATTGTTGTAGTGAAGAGGGTTGATTGTAGCTGGTAGATTGGTCTTTGAATGCTGCAAGTGCATCCGAAGGTTCCGAACCCTGCATGTTGACAGGCGATATCGAGTCCACTGAAGCGGATCGCTCGCCATCATCGTTCATATCCTCTTCGTCTACGTCGATTACATTCTCGCCATTAGCATCAAGCAGTGCCGAAGGGCTATAAGCATCATATTGTGATCGTCCTTGATCGTTCGTGCCATCCAACTGTGCGCTACCACGACGAGATTGTCCAGCAATTTGAGCTTCCACTTCTTGCCGACGACTCATCACTCTTCTCAAATTCTCAGCACTCGTCTGTGATCTTCTGTCAGGCTTTCCATCTTTCCGAATAAGCACGCCTTGCTTGTTGCGAATTGGCTTCGATCGTTCTCGGCGATTACCTGGTGACATGTATGGACCACTAGCTCCACCACCTCGACGCACAACAAGACCACGGTCGAGACTGTTGGGGTCTTGAGTTGAGAAGTATTCAGCATCGTAGGGTGCTTCACCCGTGGGCGTCTGAGCCCAAGCCGTCGAGTTTGGAGTTTGAGTAGGCATCATCTGGTCCAGAGCAGGATACTTTCGTGGTCGACCTGGTCCACGTTTTGGTGATGGCTGCTGGAAAACGTTCAAAGGTTGTATGGCGGATTGCCACAGATCAGGCGTGGTTTGGTGCGGCGTGAGATACGAACCTGCACCCATGGCGCCTGCGGGTGTATGTGTTGACAGGTCTTGCTCGCCTTGCTTTTGTCGTTTGGTTTCTGGCTGCGATGATTCGGATAGCGGTCGTTTGTTGACGTTCGCTACTTGACAAGTAGCGGAGTTGGCCGTCGAAGGTATTGGCAAAGGCGTGCCAGTGAGATCTACAGAAAGTGGTTGTGTTATGATAGCTTCGTCTATGGTATTAGCGTTTGAACCCTGTCCATCCTCGAGACGTTTCATGCGACGTTGAAGCACGCTGAGTTGCATCTTGAGACTGTCAATCTCAGCAGTCTTGGTCATGACGGTGCTCAGATTTTCAGTCAGTATGTCAATAGCAGAATCATCAGTTACAGACCCAGGACGTCCGCGAGTTTCCTGCCGAGATTTCTCGACTTGTTGTGCGAGGGCCTTTACTGTGCTGATCACGTATGTGATACCATTATCTATGCGATTTATGTCCTGTCGTTGCTTCTCGAGAGAGTCCTCAGGTGTAATCGTTGTCAATGGCGGATTAGAAGTAGGCTTTTGTGGTATGGGCAAGTGCTGATGCGTGATTGCAGAAGTAGGTCGAGGGATAGAGCGTTGTTCTTGCGGTGTTTTTTGGGAGGGATGACCCACTACCTGCCCCTGAGGTTGTTGAGGCCCAGTCACTGGTTGAACATGCGAGGCAGTAGACTTGGCCGTAGATGTCATCGCCAGGTGTTGAGGCGTTGGTAGACCTACGCCTGTGTTCATTGCTGGTAATCGTGCTGCTGTGTTGATTGAAATTTGTGCTCCGGTGTCATTGCGCTCAAATGGACTTTTAGGATTCTTCCCACCTCCAAGGGAAAGGATATGCCTGCCAAAGGCACCTGGCGACAGCTCCCTATGTGTTCGAGCAAGCCATGCTTCATGAGCGTCCTTCCAAGTCACCATTCCACTGTTTGTTGCCTCGACCGCGGCCTGATCTGCAGCAATTTCGTCTAGTCGTTGTGGCGCTTGGACTCGCGTTGGGACAAAGTTTGATTGTCCTTTTGCATCGTCTTTGAGGATGTGATGGTCACCCATGATTGCTGAAACATCGAGCGCACCAGTAGCATGATTTCGCAGGACGAGCTTGTCTTTATAAACTGTATCAGTATCGAAAAGAAGAACCTTGCAATAACCAAACTTACCTAACTGCAAGAACTGTCGGTCCCTGTCCGGAACAAGTTAGTCATGTCCTTATAGTGTATGCAACTGCTCCTCAATTGCCACCATCAGGTCTCCTTATAGCAGTATAGCTGCTTGTATGAACTCTATGTTCAGTCTCACTTACTTGTATTTTGTTTTTGAAGGAGGAACGCCAGTGCAAATGAAGCCTAGCTTATCTTTGCAAGTCGGCCTGCCGCAAAAGATTGTCTGCAGTATGCTACGTTCCACAAGACAAGTTAGCAGAGTTAGCAGACTCTTCGAGCAAAAGTAAAGTAATCATAACGCAAAAGAAAGCATCATGCACAAATCATGTTTCACGAGTTCCTCAAAGTCCATCTCAAGATATGAAATGCGTTTCCGTACCATGCCTCAAGAGCAGTCCCCTTGTTGGCAGCAATACTATCGCCTAATGTGATCGCGTCTGTCTTGAGCTTTCGGCTTGCATCGACTTGCATATACCTCGAACCAGTTACTTTCTCCCAGGCATTGACGAGTTGTCCAAGGTGCCACATGCCACTGTCGTTACTATCGCATGATGCGCAGAAGACGTCGATCGTGTATTCTTCGACTTTGGCGACTACATAACGTTCAGATGGCATGTGCACATAATAACGTTTTCCATTGACGATATTATTGATTTCCTGGACCATTTTTCACCGACGATGAATCGTCCTTGGCAGGAAACGTTCCCCTGGCGGAAAGATAGGGCGTTGTTGATGATATGCACGTTTGTAGATGGACTTGTATTGCGTTCACTGATAAAATCACGAGATCTGCTTAGAGTATGCGCGCAGATGCGATCAAACATGGGATGAGAACGAACAATAAACGATAGAAGGTGAAAAAGATAGGTAGCAAACGCGTCTGAATAGAAGAAGAAAGAAGAAAAGTGAAAAAATAGCGGGACCGTTTCGTACAAAATAGGGCGGGTTCAGGGGTTCTCAGGGTCCAGCTACGACCACGACTAATCAGAGATCCGCTACATGTTCAGTCTGCTGCGCAGGGCTGCAATGGTTGTATTGAGTATCAGGAGCAGACTGTGGTAGATCTGAGTTCAGCTCATATCGGTGAGCAACGGAGAGTCGATGCAAGGTACGGTACTGGAGTATTGAATCTAGATGTACGTGGTCTGAGGCAGTATCAGTATGACGACAGTCGTGCAGATGTAGCTACAGTCGAGGCAGAGCGGCGAGATGATCAGAGAGTAGAAACTGAAGCCGCGAAAGGCCCGGGCAGGTAGGGGCACTACAGCGACTTGATATGATGCCTCTCCGAATGAGTTGACGCCAGTGAAATCAGAAAAGACGGGAAGGTTGTCATCCATTTCGGGAGTCGTGGTTTCCTCCGCTTTCCACCTTTCCACCTCGCTCGTTTGCTATGTGTTTGATGATGGCAGATGACTTCTATGGACTCGATCAGCTGTAAGATGGTATGGCTTACTCAAGCTAATGCATATTGACAATTACTTTCGATGTTTTACCGAGACATGAGCAGTTGTGACAGTAGCCAACAGATGACAAAAGTGAGTTGGCCCAGATTGTGAACTGTGTCATGAGCATACCGTAATCATGAAAGATGAAGAAATTGTAGACTAGACATGCACAGACCGCCGCTAAGCGCAATGACAAATACTAAGTGGCAAGGATTAAGGACAGGAATCATGCTTTTAGCAAGAGCGACTTCACGGCGTCTTGCCACGACTTGTCCACATCATCAGCGAGCACTTGGTGTTAGCAATGATTTACTGGTCGTATGTTGTCTCAGATAGATAGATGATCAAATCGACGACAGTTCTTCATGCAAGTCATCATGTCAGGAGGCTGCCGCGGATGGGATTTCCTGCAATCGCCCCACTTGTCACCTCAAGGGCTTTTGGAGGCTGGAAGGACTTGGGAGACATGCGAGCTTGACTTGTTAATTTACACTGTCAGATAGACAACATTCCAAAGCTGTGAACAACAATACACGCGATAAGGCGACTTTTCCGCAGCAGAGTTTAAGGTAGGTGCGTCGTGCGTCACATAAGGTTGAAAAGTACCGGGCGCTTGGCAAGCATATTCTCTGGGGCATTCGTTAGGGGCTGGCGCTAGGCAAGCCGCCATCCCGGACGAAAGGAAGGCGCTTTCTCGATCCAATTCAGGCCTCATACCGGGCTACACAAAAGAAGGATTGGTTTCAGCTGCTATGTGGCAGAATTGGAGAAGATAACCTGAGATCGGGATCTGGTATCAGTATTGAGGGACAGATCTTCAAGATGAACCACGTTGACGACCCATGCTGTCCGAAAAAGTGGATTTGGACTTTGGACTTTCGAGGCATACCCGGTCATAGCTCAAAAAAGGTGTTTCTCTGGTTTTCTCACTCTGGGCGGGCTGACTGCTTTTGCTGCGGCAGAATACGTGTCGAGGGCGTGAGGGTTATCGCGGTTGACTGTCTCAACTGAACAAAGACGAATGGAAGACGAACAAGTGACTACGAGTATGTGAAAGAGGGACATCACTATCACGCTTCCTGGAGGTTGCCGCGACCTCGTGGAAAGCTCGCCTCGCAATTAGAGTTTATACGTTAGCTGCCACGAGTCTACCCAATCTTCTGCCACCTACTGCCCTCCTTCTTGTGTCTCTCTCGCTGTGCTGTGCTGGACCTCGACTTCCAACTACATCTTCAACCAGACGACATAGACTTGCGCAGGCTACTTCTCATCTTTACGCTCACCCTGCCTCGCCCCACGTGCTACACTTGTCACTCCTCTCCACCTGGCACTACTACTTCCCTTACTCGTTCCGGACTTGGTCATCACAGCTGAACTTCCGATATTCCACCATCGCACAGACTCAAAGCTACCTGTAACACAATACATTCGCGACAACATCGCTCACATCCTCAATACTGTGTGCTATCCAAGCATAATACTACAAAAGATTCGACATACAGGCTCAACCGAGCTTGACTCTATCCTGAGCACTTTGTCAGAGCATCTACGCATCGACCGGCACTTCCTCTCACGCAAAGGAGGACAATATCAATTCAGCACTTCAAAAAGATTTGGCCCAAGTCACAGCAGAGTTTCTCTCGTGGTGCTTATACAAGCAAAAGGAAATCACCACAACGCACTTCGCTGCATTGACCTCACAACAACAAGTCTACAGAGCTCAGGCTCTAGCGGTCTACATACTTCTCCACACCGAAACATCTCGCGATAATGGCCAGCACTTCGCATAGTGGCCGGGGGCTCACTCTGCCCTCTATTGCGACAATGACGCAGGGTCTACCACAAGATCCACGCAGCAATGGTCAGTCTGCCTTTGATACCCGTGATTCTGGCACCTGGTCAGTGCCATCCCGCAGCAAGCGTACTTTCCCTTGTCCCCAACATGACCATTACGTCGATCTGTGCTGACTTTGCAAAGACTCCTCCACACTTTCCAATCCGAGTCAACTACACTCCATCCTCAATTCAGACCCTGCGAACAACAGACTTTCCGGACCGCCAGCCCAACAACACAGATATTCACCACAACAATACCCACAGCATCAATCGCAGCCAGTTGTCCTTCCTGCACTATCTCAAGCGTTCGACCACCGTGCCTCCACTGCATCAGATGCCTCATACCTCATGGACTCTAGAAGAAGTAGTGTAGATCACCGCATGAATAACCCAATGGGCAACATGGCATTGAATCCATATGAAGCAAACAACGTCTCAACCACATCTTTGGCTTCAAACCTTCAACATCAAAGAGGCATAATCAGAGGGAATGGAATGGTGTCGCCAAATGCACGAAGGACAAGCGGTGCATCAATGCCCGGCCCACGAAGAGCACCAGCAATTCAGCCTCTGACCAGATCTCAAAATATGCCGAATCCTTTGTCTTCTACCCCTACCAAAGGTTTTGCTTGGGCTTTTCCCGATGGGGATGAGCAAGAAGGATCTAGTCCTGATTCGTCTCGTGCGGGAAGCATCACAACTATCAACACTATCGATTCAAACGCCTACTCAATGCGTCAGAACAGATATGAAGGTATGATATGCACATACAAGCTACGATGATATGTTATATTGACATAGTATAGATGATAATGATCACCGGCAATCTGCGCAACATCAAAGGATTGCCAATTTACAAGCTGGAGATACAGGAGCTGGTGCTGGAAACTACAGCAGGACTCCAGAACTTCGTGTCAGCCACAAGCTTGCAGAACGAAAGAGAAGGAGTGAAATGAAGGATCTCTTTGACACGCTCAACAAATCCCTCCCGAATTCTCCTGGCAGTAAATCGAGCAAGTGGGAGATTTTGAGCAAAGGTATACCGAACTGATTTATCCTACCTGCAGCCAAAACTGACGATACCATAGCAATTGAGTACATTCAAAAACTACAGGCATACACTCAAGGTCTCGAGGGTGAAAAGGGTCATCTTGCACGCGACCACGAAGAAGCAAAGCGAGCTATAGAAGAGAGTCGGGCGCTGCAGAACGAAGTGACTTTGATGTGGCAGCATATGAAGAGGCTCGAGCCAAATACGCGACACGCTTTTGGTGCAATGAGCAATCAGCTTGAGAGCCAGCAGGAACAGCCAAACCCCAGGCTTGCACCCCTACATGCACCTCCACCTGCTCACGGAAACTGGGGAATGGATAGCACGATGTCAGGTGTGGAGTATGGAAATTCTTATGACCGTCGATGAGATTTGGCAGGTACTATCACGATGTGGAAACACCCCTTGTATTCGAAAATACCGGATATCATTGCAGATGGTGTCTTGCTACACCTGCGTCCTGCAAGTGTTCGCTCGCGTGCTCGAGCATGTGTTCGCTACCTTAAAGTCAATGTCAAAAGTCAATTCGAAATCCTAAAAATATAAGTCTGGACGGGCTGTTTAAGACGTGTCGCGACGCTGGGGTCCTTCAACGCATGTGTGAGAAGATGGCATTACATATTGCTATAGCGTAGAGGAAGATATAGATAGTGTATGGAAATAATGGAGACTGTATCTGATATCAATGTGAGCTGAAAGCCAAGCAAACGCCACCCCGTCCCGAACCAAAATTTGAAACCTCCAAGTCCCCAACCACTTGAAAGCATGCTGTTTCCCCTGATTCGTATCCAGCTGGACCTAGCATGAGCTTCTTTGCTTGACATTTCTCCGTGTTGAACTTATCACACCTCACTGTCATTACCTACATCATCATCTTGCTGCCAGCATTCGCAGCTGTGGTCACAACATCATGGCCAATAAAAAAGACTACCAAAGAGTCAGATCGTCCAATGAATCAGCAAGAGGTCAGGATGATATAGAGATGGAGAGGATGGCCAGGCCAGGACAAGCCAATGGCGCAAAGAGAAGTCGGGGATTGATGTATGATGTGGACGAAGAAGGAAGAAGGTTGTCATCAGATTCGATAAGACCGTCGGAAGAGATGAAAGATCGAGAGATGCTGAGTGAGATGCAGAGGAGCAATTCGAAAAGACCTGTGAGTGCTATAGCTTCACAGAGGATCTACCTGCAGATGCTAAAGATGGGACTAGTCATTGCTATGGCGATTCACCAAATACGCCCTCATATCCTTTGCGCTCCTCATTCTTTTCATCCTCCTCGGAGGCGGCGCATACAAAGCGTCAGGCAAGAACTTTGAAGACCTACCTTATGCTGAAAATCTGCCAATATTCAACCACGATACAATAGAAGAAGTTGCAGATACTACATCCTATAAGCCTGGTTATATCTCGAATGGTTCGAGCTTGTATGCACCCACAACGATATTGATTAGCTTGGATGGTTTCAGGCCAGATTATCTCACAAGAGGTGTAACACCGGGCTTAAACACATTGATCAGAAATGGTGAGTACGAGGAGGACGTTATCGCGAGAGAATACAGAAGCTGATGCGATATAGGTGCGAGCGCTGAGTTCATGAAACCCAGTTTCCCATCAGTAACCTTTCCCAATCACTATACTATGATGACAGGTTTACACCCAGAAAGTCACGGCATCGTTGGCAACTCATTCTACGACCCTACTTTGGAGGAAGAATTCTACTATACCAACCCTGAACACAGCATGCAAGCGAAATGGTGGTCAGCAGAGCCCCTCTGGGTGACTGCTGAAGACCAAGGAGTTCGCACCGCCATTCACATGTGGCCAGGTAGTGAAGCAAACATTCCCGATGTCGAGCCTACTTATCTTGACCACTACAACAAAAGTGAGCTCCTTGGTCGCAAAGCCAATCGCATCTTCGAGCTTCTTGTCCAACGCCCAGGCCCTCAAGAAATCGAGGCCGACCCAACTTTGGCGAACGGTCCACAACGTCCCCAATTCATCGCCGCATACATTCCTGAAGTCGACAGTATAGGACATCAATACGGTCCTGATAGCCCAGAAATGCTCGAGACCATCGGCCACGTCGACCTCTTCATTCGTACCGTAGATTTCCAGCTCACCAAATTCGGACTGGACAAAGTCGTCAACTTCATCGTCGTTTCCGACCATGGTATGGCACCTACATCGACGAACCGCCTCGTCCAGCTCGAAGACCTCATCGATCCCGAACTCATCGCCACTACTGAAGGCTGGCCAAACTACGGTATCCGCCTCCGTGATCCTTCACCAGAGCACTTGGAGACAGTCTACAACCGCCTGCAACAGCAAACAGCATTGAAAGGCGGCTTCAACGTCTATCTTCGTGATCGCAACATGCCAGAACGTTTCCACTTCACCAACAACGAACGTATCGCTCCTCTCTGGATCATGCCCAAAGTTGGCTGGGCGATTGTCACCAAAACCGAGCTCGATGTCAGCGAAGCACAAGCCAACAACGACGTCTTCCATCCTCTTGGTATCCACGGCTACGACAATGATGAGCCAGACATGCGCGCCATTTTCATCGCTCGTGGTCCTGCTTTCCCTCGTGGAAGAGTGGATGCTTTCCAAAACACAGAAGTCTACAACATTGTATGTGACTCGCTAGGTATCGAGCCGAGACCGAACAATGGAACTTTGAGGTTACCATTGAAGGTGGATGATAGTGTGCCTGATATTATTCCTGGTAAATTCAATCCCGAAGATGAGGATAATGATGGGAATCTGCAGTTTCCGGCTGACCCGAATGACCCGGACGCCAACGTTCAGCCTGCCCATGACGATGCTGCTGCTGATGCGCCTGCGCCCGAACCAACGCCTGCTGCGCCCTCAGATGTACCAACCTCGGACGTCGACGACGAGTTCATCGACAATCCCATCGATGCCGAAACCAAAGCAGAGATCGAAGAAGAGTTTGCGCAAGAAGAGGCCGAGGCGGAAGGGATGGATGAAGAAGATTGGAAGGAGTGGTTTGGTGATGAGTTTGATGGGTTCAAGGGGTGGGTCGATAATCTGTTTGGTGGTGGCAAGGGTGGTGCGCCGAGTGGTGGGGAGGAGCTGGGGTTGGGATTGGGAGATGGCGCTGGTGAGTTTGATAAGGTTGCGGAGTTTGAAGGTGGTGGGTGGGAGGTGGGAGTTAGACCTGGGGATGTTGGCATTGATGCGTGATTAGAGGGTGAATGGAATGGGATTGGATGGGCATGGAGTTTTGTAGATGGAAGGAAGGGGATTGGAATGGTATATAGACGGAAAGGAAAGGGGTGGTTGTTTATTGTTGGGATATCTTCCGTGTACATATAGTGGTATAGTCAATTGTACTCTCTTCCTTTAAGTCGGTAGCTGCTCGACTTTGTTGTTGAAAATCCCTGTCAACTCAACCCAGGGTGAAAGAGCAAGTCCAGCACAACAGCACAGATATTTTGGAGCCCAAGCCAGGGTTGAGGTGAAAGCGCCAAAGCTTCCGCCACTGGCTGAGACCATCCACTGCCCAGCCAGCGGCATGCTTCCTCCAGCAGAAACAGTAGGCAAGCAGGAAGCGGAACAGGCTTGAAGACGGACTAGCTGATGGTCATGCAACACTGCCCTTTGCATAAGATTCATCGTCACTGGTAGCTCGCCTCAATATTCGGTAAGCACTGACCAGATCCTTGTACTAACCATGAAGCGTTTCACGCTCGATATCTCGACTTCGGAGCACATTTATACTTGATTGGTGCTTCTTTCCCTTTCACACTCCAAGATAGCTGATCGCAGAGTAGCATAGATGAATGGGGCAGTGTGGCGTCTTGGAGGTTCGTGGTGCTTGTCTGATGTACATGACTTGGGACGCGTTATCTTGGTCTTTCATCAGCATCGTCAGAGCAGGCTTTGGTGATCTAGGCCTCTTTTGAAGGCCAGCAATCAAGCAAGCAAGCGAGCAGCCAGCGACCTGAGAAAGAAATCAGAGAAGAAAGGCAGAAACATTGCACGGGACGGTAAAAAGTCACCAGCATATAGATCGATTTTGCAATCTTGTAGAGACAAAGACTCCAAGCACATTGATAATTGTTCGAACTTCAGCAAGTGGTTTTAGAAAATTGAATACTATTGAGTTGTTTCAGCACAATCGTAAGCTCATCCTATTTGAATGAGATATAATCTTCTTGCTTGCCAACACTATGTAGATAGAAGTGAACGAAGGTGGGATGAAACGAAAGAAAGCAGAAAACAGCGCTCAGGCATTTGAACCATGATATTATTGATCATTTTGAGATCTAGCAGCATACTATGAAGTGTTTGTTGATGCTCTTATATCTGAAGAGCGGATGTCCTTTCCTCGGAGCCATCTGGTTCGCCGGAAAGAAGAAAGAAGAAACGAAAGAAACCTCCATGCAACATGTCAACAACTTCCTCGTTTACCAAGAAACGTCTGCTCCCCAGCCTGACTTTGACTCTGCAGCACCATTGGTCGTGGGCTTAGCAGCAGCTGGTGCATTGCCCGCATCACCCCATCCCTCAGCAGCAGTCTCCTCAGATGCTGGCTCAGCAGCCTCAGCTGAACCCCAACCATCGCCACCACCATCGGCATCTCCGGCAGCATGTTCAACCTCATCATCTGACTTGTCGTCAAACTCCAAGGGCTCATCTCCCTCCGGCTTGTACTGCTCCAAGAAGTCAGGAACAGGCGAGTTCGACTCAATCAATAGCTTAGTGAGGTCGGGTCCAAGAGCGGCATCACGATCATTGTAGAAGCTATAATCATGTTAGCAAATGGGCAATTTGAAAAGGTCCTCCAAAAAAGAATTACCTGGTTGCTTGGCCCTCATTGCCAATACGTGCTGAGAGTATTTGATTAGCTCAAGAACATGGGACAAGGGTGATGGTAACCTTACCAGTGCGACCGATACGATGGACGTATTCAGTCATTCCACCGTGCATGGAGTCCGGCAAGTCGTAGTTGATGACGTGGAGAACATTTGCAATGTCCAATCCACGAGCCATAACACCTGTAGCGACCATGATGGGACACTTGCCACGTCTGAAGGCACGGATGGCGTCCTCACGTTCGCGCTGCGTGCGGTCGCTGTGAATAGAAGTGACAGGGAATCCCTTAAATAGAATTAGCGGAATGACCTTCAAACTTGATAGAATGAACTTACATGATTGTAGAGATAATCGTCGATCTGTTCGACCTTGCCCTTGGCGTTGGCGAAGATCAAAGTCCTGCATGGAGGTAGATCGAGCAGGAGATCACTCAGTGCCTGATTTTTCACGTCGTTCTCGACCCAAATCATATCCTGTCTGATATTCTTGTGGGTAGAGCCCACTCTACCGACGCTGAGTCGAACATGCTCGTCCTCAAGATACTTTCTGGCCAACGCACGAGCCTCCTTCGGGAATGTAGCGGAGAAGAGCATGAATTGATGGTCTCCATCCATCGATGAAGCACCACCACCAAGAAGGGGACCCATCACCTCCTCCCAAGACTCACCAAGCATCTCATCTGCTTCATCAATGACTGTGTACTTGACACGGTCTAGGCTCAGCCAACACGAGTCATTGTTCACAATGTCCTTGAGACGACCAGGAGTACCGACAAGCACATCACATCCACGCTGAAGCTCAGCAGTTTGCTCACGCTTCGAGGCACCACCGTAAGCACAAGCAGGGCGGAGCATAGAGCGATAGCAAAAGCGACGGCAGTCATCAAAGATCTGCATGGCCAACTCGCGTGTGGGGCAGATGATTAGAACCAGAGGCTGTGCCTGTACGGCATCGGTCTGCGCATTGTAGCGTGCTGGATTAGGACGCTTGGCCGCCAGCTTCCTCGCCTTGCCCATAAGGCGGGACAAGATGGGAATGAGATAAGCAGCCGTCTTACCTGATCCAGTCTGGGCAACACCAACGACATCGTTCCCCAAGAAGATGGCAGGAATTGAATATGCCTGGATGGGCGTGGGTTGAGTGTAACCACAGAGAGTCACGTTTTCGAGCATTGTTGGGTGAAGGCCCGCTGAGGTAAAATTGCTGATCGGACGGACTGGATTGGGGGCTTCTTGAGTAACAGCGAAGTCATTGTAAGCTTGAAGAGCATTGCCAGCAGAGGAGATTTCTCTCCGGTTGAAGAGCTGAGCTTCCAGCTCTGGCACGCGGGGTCCGACATCTCCGTATTCGTCGTCCCATTCGTAGCGTGCAGCATTGTGAGCCCTGACTGAAGTGTTAGCATGTTGATAACCGTGACTGATATAAGACATACCAAGTCGGGATCACGTCGGCCTCCTCAAGAGCGACGGCAGCGTCACGGTCGGCTGCTAAAGCGACATAGTCCACAGCAGTTCTGCTGTTCCAGCCGTGGTCCTGAGGGTTGCGGAATGTCGAGCCAGCCTCAACTTCGGTCGTAGTGGTATTTGGCTCATTATCGTTGATGTTGGCAGATTGGACACCAGTGGTGATATCATCGACAGCAGTGGCAGCAGGCTCGTCTGCGTTGCCCCAACCAGAGCCAGAACCCCAGGCAGACATGATGATCACTGCGGGTTGATGTTAGCTATTGGTTAAGATGATCTTCTGATGGAATAAACGTGAACCACTGACCTTTTGAGCTTGAGTCAGAGTGATAGAATTGAAGTGAGAGATTCTTGCTGTGTGAAGTCTCAGACGAGAGATGAGAGACGCGTTGAGACGAAGTAGAATAGTTGGTGATGGAAGGACGGAAACGTGATGATGAAAAAGAGAGGCGATGAAGAAGGGAAGAGAAGTGATGAAGAGGGGAAGAGAAAACGAGAGAGAGAGAGAGAAGTGAAGAAGAAGAAAAGAGTGAGATCGAAAGTCTGGACGCTGTTCGTTTGCTGTCAAGTCAAGTAAGGTAGCTCTTGAAACAGGCACACACGCAGCACTTTCGTAAATAAACAAACTATCAAACTCGCTATACTGCCACTCGAAATGGATGTGGGACATGTATCACGCTCTCTTATCAAACACTTTTCTATAACTGTCTGCTTGTTCTGCTTGTCCAAGTGGCTGAAGAGCTCTGAACCTCATTGTGATTCTGTACATGTACCTCTGCTTGTTTCAGGTGCAGCCGGCGTGCCCATCCCCTGATATCATGATCGAGCCATTCAAGTCTCCTCAAACACAAGCTTGTTACATACACGGTCTTATCACCATATTCTGTGAGCAGTGCAAGTAGTCCAGCGACCAACCAGATTCCAGCATAAGTAAGCAAGGGCAGCTCTGTAATGTGTGAGATCTGGGGCTAACCACGAGCACACCCTCAACGGGTCCTTATGTTGTATGTATATAATCACGATCCATCATACGCCGAAGACGTTTGCATGCTTCAATACTAGTTTCGTGCGGTTTCGTTGTTGCTGTTTTAATTGACTGTATTTTGTATTACCTTACGTAGAAGACCTTCCCATTGCGTGGAACCACTCCGTGCACACCTCACCTGTAAACTACTACCCATCTTAATACTACTGTATATACATTAAATATAGATAAAATTAAGCGCGGATTAGCGCTTCTGGAAGCCTAGGATGTGAAGAACATATCTCTAGCCGCACGACAAGCTGGGTGCGAGCGTAGCATGCTCAGCAAACGCTAGGTACAGCTAAAAGACAGAAAGACGCCGCTGAAAAGCGTGCAGCGATTGCAGAGCGCAAAGCACTCAGGAACGCCGCCAAGGCCGCGAAAGAGCAGGAGGCAACACACAAGGCTAGTGGCAAACCCCTCCAGCAGTCAAAGATCATCAGATTACCTGCCTTCATCGATACAAAGACTACTCCTAGCAGGGCGACTACATTAGCTAGGAAGACTCGCAGCAGGAGATTTATTAGGAAGCCAGTACACAAGCGCTAATTTGGTTCGCGGGTTATATAGTACTATATCATAGCTTCAATTTGAGCCATTTTCGACGCTTTTAAACTTATAATTGATGTAGTTATAGTAGTTATGATAAGGTGGTGAAATACAAGGTGACTGTGCACGGAGTGGTTCCGTGCACGCAATGGGAAGGTCTTCTAGTGGTCTGTGCACGCCAACCTGAAACGACCTCGATGTTTCAGAATCGGCAACCATCGCGCAATGCTCAGTCGGCATGGTGCAGCTGAGAGGCCGGGGACGTAGCAGGGTGGTGGCTTCAGAATCCGATGAAGAGCATGCGGATCCTATCAAGTCAACTGCGCCATCCAGCAAGTCATCTGCACAACAGACAAGCAAGACTCCAACTTCTACACCTTCACCACAAGTCACAAGGCAACGCGCTGCACCAAAGAAGAGCAAAGCAGAATCCAAGGCTCCTACGAAAACCATATACTCTTTTTTCAACACAGCAACACTCAAACAGCAGGACAAGATCAAAGAGGATGCACCATTGTCGCAGGAGAGCGTAGAAGAAGTAATTGAGGACGATATATCGGAAGACGATGCAAAAGTTTCGGTGAAAAATGTTAAGAAGGTAGCCTCTGTAGCAGGAATCAAACGCACGTTCGCAACACTCCAAAGCTCCGACCCAAGTACTGCTGCAAAACAACGTGACACCGCACCTAAGTTTATCAAGACTTCTACAGGCAATAAAGCTATACCCACCCAATCGGCAACGCGTGCTATCCAAAACAAGACCCTTGAGCAAGACACAAGACCATGGACTGAGAAGTATGGTCCTCAAACCATTGAAGAAGTTGTTGTGCATAAGAAGAAAGTCTCAGATGTGCGAAGTTGGCTTGAAGCGGCGTTAGCAGGTCAAGCATTCAAGAAGTTGGTAGTACTCAAAGGACCGGCTGGCTCAGGAAAGACTGCTACAATACAATGTCTGGCGAAAGCACTAGGCTTTACAGTACTCGAGTGGAAAAGTCCTACAGGGTCAGACTTTAGCACCGGCGACTACCAATCAATTTCCATGCAGTTTGATGACTTTATAAACCGTGGAAGGGTCTTTGGAGGACTTGAGATCGCTGATGCATCCAGTGAGGTAGTTCATCCAGTCGAAGATGATACGTGCCAGGACTCGTCCCAAGCCATTCTGGTAGAAGACTTCCCACATACAATTCTACGATCAACTTCAGCACTACAGACTTTTCGGTCATCCTTGTTGCAGAGTTTGGCGGCCAGTGCAAGTCCGCACAGTATACCACGGCCAATAATCTTGATCATCTCGGAGTCTGCCACCATGGGCAATGCCAGCGCTACAGATGCAATGACGGCGCATCGTTTACTTGGTCCAGAAATCTTGCATCATCCAAATGTCAATGTCATCGAGTTCAACCATGTCGCTACAACTTTCGTGTCGAAAGCGCTCAAGCTAGTGCTGGAAAAACATCAGAAAGCCACCTCTTCCTCTCCATATCTTAGCGCCGAAGTAATTGCCAAAGTAGCTGAGATTGGTGATCTTCGAAACGCTACGTCCACGCTCGAGTACCTAGGACTTGGCAACAATAAAGTACGTTTAGGAGCAGCACCAAATACCAAAGCCCGCGCCACCAAGTCGAAGAGCAAAGTTGTCAAAAGTGCTGAGGAGCAGCAGCAGGAGTCTGCGGCACTTTCTTATGTCACTCTACGCGAAAGTACCCTGGGCTTGTTTCATGCTACGGGCAGGGTGCTCTATAACAAGCGCGCAGCAACACAAATGTTACCTGAAAGCTCCTCACCTCGAGCCACTCTAGCCGAACCCCTCCCACCTCACATGAACAATCTTGCTCGGAATATGCCCTTGGACTTTGACATTGCTACCCTCATGGATGAAGCAGGCACAGACGTCTCGACCTTTATCTCCACCTTGCATGAGAACTATCCCTTGTCCTGCTATAGCACGACTGAATCCGCAGATGCAACACTGGACGCGCTCAATGGATGCTTGGACGCTCTATGCGACGCCGATATCATTTTACCAACCATGGACATGAACAGCGCTGCAAATGAAGGTGTACGCCAGGAAGAGCTAGCATTCCATACGGCTGTGGGTGGTGTTATGCTCAACCTGCCATATCCGGTACACAGACGGCCACCACCAGGCAGGAGTAAAGCAGATGCCCACAGGATGTTCTATCCTACTGGTCTAAAGCTGTGGCGCAGAAAAGAAGAGCTTACTGGCCTCGTTGATGTTCTTGCTGCAAGAGCACAAGTAGGTACACTGGTCCGCGACACCGATTTGCCTACAAAATCAGGTCGCAGTATCAGTCAACCGGGCAGGATGATTCCCAGTGCACGCTTGGGCTCCTCTCAGCCCGTAGTTGAGTCTGGGAAAGCAATCGATCTCATTGGCCTTGGCAGCGGCCAATCTGCACGCTATGAAATGCTCGTTGAGCGCTTGCCGTATCTGTCGCATATACTCTCAAGTGCAAATCGAGCTTCTCCACTCCTTCGGCAGGTCGACCAGATCACTCGCTATACTGGTGTTGGTATCGTGCAAGATGACAATGAGGATGATGGTACCCCACAAATGCTGGGTAATACATTTCAAAAGCGTTCGACAGGGATCGGTATGGCCTTTTCACGGGGCAAAGGGAGTACAGATGACTTAGATGTGAAGGGCTTGGTGCTTAGCGATGATGATATTGAGGATGATTGATTGATACCAGGTAGTAATTTACGAATTAACGATGATATACCGCTTCGTGATTTATAATCATGCATTGGAGGGCAGACGTCATGTGTGTTTCTTTTCAGACACTCGATAAGCATTCTGACTTGTCTTTCTTGTTTCTTGTGTATAGATTTGCGTAGAACGATCCCGAGTGCTATTATACGGTTTCTTTCGACCTGCCCTCATGCCCACGAGATCACCCACTCAAAAATAAGCCATGGCGGACGTTCAACTATACCTCTACGAAGCGGACAGGAATCGAGCAGAAGCCACACGCCTAGCTGGAGAAACAGCGAAGAGTACGCAGTCGTCCTTCGACTACTCCGCAAGATTGATGTGGCTAATGCAGTGTTATAGAACTCGGAACCAAACAGCTAAAGCTGGTCGACCTGATCCAGTCACTTGGAGAATACTTGAACAATGAAGAGAGCGCATTAAGAGTCAAGAGTAGGATATAGTAAAGTATTTGAGGAGATCATAGCTGACAAGACGAAGCACTAGCATTTCTTGCTGAAGTATTGGCGGCATTACCAACAAAAGTCCTTTCCAGACAGCAGAGTATGTCAACATAAATAGAAGAAGCCTGTGTAGGTGCTGAAGCGCACCGCGGTGCCCGGATCTGGAACAATCTCTAACAAGACCACATCGCAGGAGATCTTCTTACCGACTTCGTCCTATCTCGAGTAGGAAATGGCACAGAAGGTCTGGGACATTGCGCCAGAGCGTTGTCTGCTCTGGAAAGACTTGGGCCACTTCCAGCAGAAAGAGTCGGTCAAATCATGGACACGTGAGTACACGCCTGGAAGGAAGACTCTCATGGAAATACTGAAGTCTGCTGGACAGGCTATTTCAGAACACTACCCCGTTAGTGCAAATAAAGTCTCAAAGCGAAAGACAGGCTGTACTGATACTGGTTGACACTCTCATGGCTAAGTATCGTCCTGGTAAGCTCGATTCTGCTTGTATGAAATCAGAGGACTTTTAATGCTGATATCTTGTCAGCACTACGTCAGATCCATGAAGCAGAAGAGGACTTTATGCCTCGACTTGTTGCATATTTCGATGGCGAGAAAGATCCGCGGAATCTGATGATTGTATTCTCCGTCTTACAAGTGGCCATGGTGGAGTGGGATATCTCTGCGGAAGCACAGAATCTGTTTGAGGCCGTTTTCAACTACTTTCCTATCACTTTTAGACCACCACCGGGTGATCCCTTCGGTATTACAGCGCAAGATTTGAAGGACAGACTACGAGACTGTATAGCATCTTCGGGTTATCTAGCGCCATATGCATTTCCAGCACTACTTGACAAGCTGGACTCGACCTCCATGAATACCAAGGTAATATTAATACGGCTGTAATTCGCAAGACACTTCCAACTCACACTCTATAGCGCGACTCATTGCAAACCATCACAGCATGTATCAACAGATATGGTTCAGACACAGTTCATTTATATTCGATAACATTGTGGGATGCGCTAAAGTTCGAGATCCTGAATGTGCAAGAGGAAGACCTTGCGGAAGAGGCACTACAGGCCTTACAAGCTATTGCAACACAGTTATCGTCATCAACACACCAAGGACCTCTACAAACCTACCTCAAACCTGTGATCAAAGAATGCAATGAACATCTTGAAGATACTCCAACCAAACAATCTGCAGCAGCCGGCAGAATCTTGGATGCTATCTCGAAAGCTTCTTTGGAAGCATCAGATATGCTTGGGAAAGGCTGCTTGCCACAACTTTTCGTATTGATGAAAACTTCAGATAACCTTCCAAGACGACGAGGGTTTATGGAGATCTTGAATCAGTTGCTGGAGTCATATCTATTGACGTATGGGCCATGGAGAAAAGCTGTGGCCAACGGCGATAACAGTACCGCTATCGCTCAGCCAATGCTACGCGCTACAGGTAACACATTCAGTGAGTTCAGAACAGAATCGATAACTGCCTTCACGAGCGCCTTGACTGGATCATCGAAGATTGAAGTCTCCTTCAGATTGCTTGCATTGGATGGACTTCGCAATCTCGTGATGATTAGAGGACTACTAGAAGATCTTGAAACCGCTAAAATCATCCGAGTGATCGACGAAATCGTGATACATGAGGAGCCGTATGGAAAAGATGAAGTCAAAGCAGCGGCTATGGACGCGCTCGTACAGATTGCGCATCAGAAGCCCCAGCTCGTCATCGATTCGTCCATACCAGAGTTCATGGCACAGCTACCTGACACTGATGAAGGCTCTGAAAAACCCTACGTACCAATATTGGAAGCGATTGCCAAACTCAGCGCAGAGTACCAAATGTTCAGGACGATCATGATACGCCTCAAGAACAAGCTTTATGCTGCTACACGGCAAGGTGCGTCGTCGAAATACATTGTTGCGATACTGTCTGCGATCCTGTACGCTTTCTCGAGCGGATCATCTGGACTGCCAGATCCAGCAATTTTTGGAACTTACTATACAGACCTTGTTCTGCCATTGTTGACCGACTTCGTAACACCTGAAGGACAGCTGGCCTCGACTTCCTCGGTCAGAGAGGATGCTGTATTGATACTCATTGGTCGAATTTGCAATACTATCATGCGGTCACAAGTTTGGATATCACAAACAGAGATCTGCCGGAATACATATTCTCTCTTTCGACAGAACGACATGCAACAACTGCCGCCATTCAGTGCGCAACATCCTCATACAATGATCATCTCAACGCATCTCTTGGCATCTTTACATAAAGAGGCTACACCATATACAGACATGTCAGAACTGTTATCTGCTTTAATAGACTTTGCAAGCTCATCGTCTGCAGACCCAGCAGTTACAGCAACAACAGTCTCGCAGATTTCGCTCATTGTCAACAAATACATGAAGCCTGCAGCTACAAAATCCACGATACAGCCGCTGTTCTCTGGTTCAAGCTCTCTCCTTTCCCAAGACAAACTCAATCCGATATCACTTCGCATCTCTTACGCCATATTGAACGCGCTCGTCTTGAAAACTGATCCTCTACTGCCTACTCTGCTTCCACGATTCTTCGACCTGTTCTCGAGCCCTGCTTACGGCACTCAGGCAGCAAAGGCTTTCAGTGCTTTGCTGGCATCAGACGATCTTCTCACTAAAGCCAATCACTGCACGATATACGCGCTGCACAAGCAACGGCTTTTCGTCCTCTCTGTATCTACCTTAGCAGCGACTTACAAGGACTCCACGACAAGTCAAGAAGGGAAAGACAACATTCTTATCGCGCTGAGTGGCCTGCTCTACTGGATACCGTATGACCTTTTGAAGGCAGAGTTACCGACACTCATTCCACTGCTGCTTCAAAGTCTACGCCTGGATGATGCAGACGTGAAAGCACGCACCATCACGATATTTGAGAAGATTGTTCTAGAAGACCCCAAACTAGTGGAAGAGCATGTCACTAGTATGATCAACAGATTGCTTGATATCGCTGTGATGGCGTCAGAGAACAAAGATGTAAAAGGTGGTTCTGCAAAGGTTACAAGTCATACTCCACCAAAGGCTCGTGCGGGGGCTCTTGCCTGCTTGACGGCATTCGTGACTAGTTTCAGGACGGAGCTACTCTTACCACAGAAGCATCTTGTGAACAGGAGATTAATGCCTGCTTTGGATGATCCAAAGAGAGCGGTCAGAGTAGAGGCTGTCAGATGTCGGAAGGCTTGGAGCGGTTTGGGTGGTACCAGTAATGATGATGAGTGAGTGGAACAGGATTGATATTGTGTTAGAACAGTATCACAAGAATATACAAAAGAGAGCTATATGAAAGAGCCTCTCTTCATCATGTGGGTTAGAAAGTGGGCCCCTCTTGGCAGAAGCAGTGTCCTGCAGGTAGTATGTTGATGAAGTTGCGTGTAGATAGGTGATGCTATGTAGACGACACAGTATTTCGTGAACGACATTTGATTTCGCAGTGGGCGATGCCCCTACCCTCCCTTCCATAATGAGCCCCAAAATACATGAAACACCCCGCATCTGTTTCAGAAACAAACGGTCACGCTCGCTGTCTGTTTACACCCAGCCTCTTGATTTTGCGTTTGCTCCTCCCCGCCATCTCGTTGCTATGCTGAATACACCATGTATGTTATGCTTCTCAACGCAGTCCTTCTCCATTATCTGCATACACTCACACAATGACAAGTCAGCCAGCAGAGATGGGTTCCCGCGCTGGCAACGTGCGAATCATTCGTGTGAGGACGCTCTCAATTAACACCAGAAACTTTGCTGACACTTTGCTGACACATTTAAGGATATTACTCATGTGCAGAAAGGCTCTGATCTTTGTGAGACTCCATCACCCTCAGGAGTGATGACTTGTACTAATGTCTTTTCAAGCTCTCGCTGTCGCCTTCCAAGATTCGGACATGAGAAATTGCCGCGCTTTCATTATCGGGCCTACTTCGACGCCATATCAGTATGGCTTCTTCGAGGTCAGTTTGGTCGATGTATTGATGGAATCTAGGAACTAATACTGGCGATAGTTCACAGTCAAGTTTGGACCAGGTAAGTGGTGTGAGCCGTGCTATAACAGGAACAGAAGAAGAACACTCTGACAGTTTCATAGAATATCCTGTGGCACCTCCCACTGTCAGCGCCATCACGACCGACCGTGGCCGCACTCGATTCAATCCGAACATCTACGCCGAGGGCAAGGTATGCCAAACACACACAGTATCTAATCAATAACCTGCTAAATTCCATCATCGAAAAAGGTGTGTCTATCAACCCTAGGAACATGGCGAGGAGATCAAGGTGAAGGCTGGTCACCAGCGCATTCCCTCGAGTCTGTCCTCGTGTCCATCCAAAGTCTTATGTCGGCCAACCCCTACGTCAATGAGCCAGGCTTCGAAAACAGCGATGAGAGCGACTCAAGTCAAGCCAGCAACGCTGCTGACCCATACGGAAGAGCGTACAACGCTACCCAAGCCAGAGCATACATCGCAAAGATACACCACGAGACCATCCGCATATCAGTACTTCAACGTGTGGAAAAGTACTTCGGCATTCAGCAATGCCAAATTGGTATTGTTGAACCTATTACAAAAGCTCCCGATAAAACAGCGAAAGTTTCAAAGACCTTGATGACAACATCGTACAAGCCTGAGGACGACACCTGGGAGCCCTTTGAAGATCTCTGCAAGAGACGCACACTCTGGTATTATTCTTCATATCATCAGAGCATCGAGGACTCCATCAAGAAGCATGGCGATCTAGTTAAGGATGGTAAGGAGTTCCCCACAATGCCTTTTGAGCACGGAGGTAACATCATGAATGGTACATTTGACTATACCAATCTGAAGAAAAGACTGGTCAAAGTAAAAGAATTGCTGGATGCCGAGACGCAGCGATGGATTGAAGAAGGTGCCGAGGCTGTGCGGAAAGAGAGTCCTACCGCCTTGAGCATGCAGAATGAAGTTGCTGCAATGCCACAATACTTTCGAGAACGAGACACAACGTTGGACTTCGAACTCGTCGATGGAAATCCATACCACTGGAAGGTTATCATCTTCGGAAAGCCGATGACGAATCTGGACGAGGGTATCTTCGAAATGCGAGTAGTCTTCTCGCCTCGATTCCCTGAAGAACAACCACGAGTCGCCATCAAGACACCCATATTCCACCATAGAGTATCTCCTGATGGAGTACTCTGCTACACTCCCAAAAAGCCAGAGAACATCAAGTCACATATTGAGGCAGCAGTTGAAGCAGTAATTGGCAACACAGCCTGTCCGGATTCCTGGACTGTGGTGAATCCAGAAGCGTCTGAGCTGCTCTGGGGCAATGAGGAACAGAAGAAGCAGTACAACAGAAGATTGAGACGCTCCGCTCAGCAGAGCTCAGAGTACGAGTTTGCATCTCCTGCTTTCCTTCGCTGCTAATGTCGTTACAGGAATTGATTCAAGATAGAATCACATAATGAAGGCATGATCAGGAGTTTACGGCAGGAGGAACATGCATGAGATACCCAGGAGAAGGATTCGATTCATTTGCACAATACGCATCGTGCTCCAAAAGTATAGACAGTAATGTAGAGCAGTAAGAATAAGGCTATGCAAGTGAAAACTGAAAATCATCGACGTGAGTTGTGATGATAGGACTCCTTCGGTGTCAAAGTCGTACTATGGTCGATGCACACTTGTATACATAGTGTGACAGGTTAGTGAGCAAGACATCTCGCACGTCATCGTGGAATGTGTTTCACAATACGCGTCTGCATGCATTCCCAATGCCAAGACCTCAAGAATGTGTATGCTTTGTTTGGCATACACAACATCCAAAACACATCATGACTGCCAATTGTCCTACCGAGTAAGAGAGATCGCTATCTGTATGCGGTGAACGACAACGACAAACTACGATATCAACTTGTCCCAACTAACTTTAGGTTTGCGCTTTGAAACATACTAACCTCTAGCTACAACGATTCAACATGACACCTCTCTACATTCTCTCCCTTCTCGTCATATGTGCAGAGGCAGCATGGCCTGCAGCGGCCGCAAAACATCTAGCGGTCCATCATCATCAACGACAACAGCGCGGCGCACCTGTTCCAGTGCCAGTAACAACAAGCACCTCCATCACAACATACACAGTGATCACGCCGTCACCCTCAGCAAGTCCTGTTACAGTCACCTCGCTCAGCCAGGAGGTCACATCCTACATCCCACAGATAACAATATGCGCCCTTCCCTCACCTTCCAGCTCGACTTTTTCGAAATGGATGAACAGCAGTAATGCGCTAGCCCTTGTGCCCAGGACAGCAAGTCCGAGTCTGGAATGTACGACACAGTATAGCTCCACAGTGTTGACCGTGTGTGCAACGACTTTGCAGGGCTTGGGCTCGACTGTGGCTGTTACAGAGTGTGATCAGCAAGTCACGTTTTCGAGCCAGTATGGTTACTCGCTTGCACCAGCCAGCACCGTCACAACGAGTACGATGACCGTGATTGCAGACAGCACAACTACTGTCGAGACGACTATCACTTCGCCGCCTTCCATTGCTACAATCACGGTAAGCATAGTTGGACTTTTCATTTTCAGAACACAGCTTCCACCCAACTCACAGTGTCTTTAGATACTGACAAGACATCAGTCCTACTACATCGCCCCCTGGCAAGCCCTAACAACACCCCTCCCCATCCTCAACATCACCGAACGCATCTGCAACACTGCCACACACAACGCCACTGACGCCCTTTCTCTCACCACCACACCATCCCCCTCCCTCCATTGCATCGACATCTACGAAGCCTGGTCTACCACTACTACAACCAGCACAAGCTCCTTCACATCCACAATCGACATCAGCACTAGCCTCCCTACTGGTCAGAAGATGGTCATTGTTGGCACAATCACATCGAGTATGAAAGAGGAGGAGACGGAGTTCCAGTTGAAGACGGAGTTGGTTTTGCCGACGAATGAGGAGAAGGAGACTGTCAGTGTTAGTACGATGAAGGCTGTGTCGAGCACTAGTACGATGAGTGTTTGGCCGGCGTTGGCGACGGTGGATGGGAATGAGAAGGCGAGGGTTGGTGAGAGGTGAGTTGAGTTCTGAGGATCTGGAATTAGTTCTCAAGCTGACATGTTTGTTTTTAGTACAAGCACGAGTACGACGACGCTTCTTTCGACTAGTTATGTCACGAGGACGATCACCTTGACGACGACGATACCTCCCACCAAGCCAACATCGGCAGTTTCGTAGCCTTGGGGGTGAATGCTGCAGCAGGGAGTGTTCTTTCAGGAGATTCGGGGTGTTTTGAGAATTATTGCTTGTTCCATTCATGTTCGACACGGCGCACAGATCGTGGCTTGTTGATCTTCTTCTTTTTCTTTCTCATCAGTAGCAATTCTTCGCATTAGCGTGTATTCAAATCACTTATGTTGTTGAATTTGGCGTCAGTATTACTGTGATTATTGTAGCCTTGCTATGATTGAACATTGTGATTTAGTCAAATGTGAGATGTGAAGGCTGCTGTAACAATTCTCAGTCAACGAAGGACTTCGTGTTTGTAAGACTTCTCAAAGGTGTTTTAGCATATTCTGGCTGGGGTGCCCAGTTCTTGATGAGTGCATGGAAGTCGCGCGTAGGATTGAAAAGATAGCGAGAAACACATAAAGACAGACCAGCGCTGATGAAAGAAAGCGAAACTGAAGGAGTGATAATATTATCGTAGGAAGGGCGTATCTCCAGTTTGCAAACATGGTGGTTCGTCCATTTCTTCGTGTCGAGGATAGTCGGTATTGTAGCTCTGGCGTCTATCGTCCTTCTCCTTAGTATGCCCTCGTTGTCGGCAATAAGGATAGTCCGCTTTTCTGTTGTCGTACTGCAGTAAATGTCCAGCTCGCTTGAATGCAGATCGACACTTTTAGGATAGTAGACTCTTCTCGTTGGGCTGCCGGAGACCTATCCATTGTCGTGAAGGGCTGATAGGAGACCGTCGAATGTGACGTCGAATGTAACCTGCGTGAATGTATGGAGTGCGGCTATCATCCTAACAAGAGACCCGAAGTGATGCGACACATTCGCGACTGCAAAGTGTGACTTGCTCGGAATATCATCATCGTCAATGGCAAGTCGCAGAATCTACAACAATTAGCACTAATTACGAGAAGAAGCTGAGGCCAGGCTTCGGAACCCAGGACGAGTCGTGCTCCTCGCGAATGGCATATTTACACGCTCATTCATCCATCAACACTAGCGATTGCACCAGTTTCTACGTTGGCGATTCCCACGCGAAATATGTACCATAACATCTCTGTGAAGAGTGCCCTCAATTGCTGTAAAAGATTAGTTTCAAATAGAATTAGTTATATCCTGGAAGGATTACCAGAGAAGTACAGATCATGAGCAAGATGACACATTCGAGATGAGCGTTGGTGGAGTGCCCTTGTACCTGTTCAAAGCATGAAGATCCTGGATGGAGATTTCTTCTTTCCTGTCGGCGGCAATCAAAGAACTCTCAGGCTGCGGACGCTGAACGTCACAATTAATGTTTGCATGTTGGTCGACGAGAACAACAACTGCAGGCACACGAGTGACGGCGGGTTGGTTGGATGCTTGTAGTCGTTGTAGCAGACCAGATCGAGCAGGAAAGGCAGGCCAGCATCAGCGTTTTTCTGCTGTACGTGTACACAACCAAGTACAGTACAGTATCTTCGACTAGCACCGCATCAAACTTCTGCGTGTCTCGTTGTCGGCCCATCTGTTTCTATCATCTGGTGACTGACTTACCTGATACTGCCGCTTAAGCCTTGCCATTCTCCCGGTCGACTAACTGACTGCTCACCTCAACATGCCTTGTTGGCAATCAAGGAAGCTTTCTTCAGCACTAGCCGGGGTTATGGGATAAGACAAGCTCGATGATATTGGCGCTCACGCTCACTGGGACTCGATGATTCTCAGACCACAACATCCACACCCAAAAGTTTGCAAATAGATCATCGAAGAGCTATCAACGCAAGGGATTAGTAGAAACGTCAACGTTATAGTGACGAGAAGAACTGCAATAGTCAGAATAGCGAGTAAACGACACAACATCCAATTCATCAATCCACCATTCTCGCACCCACCTATCTACTTCATGAAGCTTTCTTCCCACTCTTCGTCTCTCTCTCCCTCTTCACCCTCTCAACTTCCCTCCCTACATCTCCCTCAACCCTCTTCCTCAGCTCCGGCCTATATCCCAACCAAAACAGCACTTCCAACCATACGAAAAACGGTGCTAAAAACACCGCTTGCACCAGATTATCCAGCAACGCTGGTGCGCGCTTCTCGAAGGCGCCATGGCCGACGAATTGTGCGAGCCAGGAAATGATGTGGATCGCAAAGGCGATTGTGTTTGTTGAGTAGGAGGTTGATGTTGTTGGTAGTGAGAGGGGAGAAGAGGGTATAAGCGAGGAGGCATTGTGTGTTAGAGTGTGTGCCCACGAGGTGAAGAGAAGGAGAAGAGGTGTCAGTGGTAGTGCGGCCCAGGGGTCGAGGGCGTAGAAGAAGGAAAGCCAGGCGAATGTGGAGATGGTGCCGAGGGTCGGTGGCAGTGATGTGGGAAAGTATGCTGTGAGAGAATGAGGGAGAGGGAGGGTAATGTTCGTGCCCTGTTGGTTTTGTTGTTAGGGAGAGGATATGAGAGGCCGGAGCAGGGCAGGGAAGCAGGTAACAGGAGAGACGAACAAGCACGAAATAGGTTAGCAGTATGAGGGGCACGCAAATGAGGTGGATTGCTTTATTGACCTGGTAGGTGCGAGAGTCAGCTCTGCGGGAGGTCGGTCGAGTCTCAGATTAAATGACGCACTGGATTATGATGATAAGAGCCATACTGGATCAGAAAGGTTAGAAGATGCATCTCACAAGAGCTCGATAGCTAGCCATAAGTCACTCACGAACAAGAGCTGCTTCTCCAGATTGAGTGCCATGATGGATCACTGCTGTTTTGCAGACAGATATTGAGAGGAAGAGAATGGGAGCGCAGGGTAGCCTGGAAGCAATACTAAAGCAGAATTCGTTAAATTTTCACAGATCTTGCATGCTGAGCTAACACACGACCAAGTGAGGCAAAGTAGCCTGGGCTTGGCGTTTCCGAAAACGGATTGAGCATTGACCACCTGCACATGAAACATGAGGGACGCGATGAATGTTTCACGACATTTGTTTTGTTCTCATTCTCGACATTTGCGCGCTGGCTGTCGCCACCTATAATCCGTCGTCACTTCGAAGCCTACGTCAAGCAGGTCAGAGCGAGGTGTGCGTGACTAGCTTTGACATCTAGGCGCCGTGGTGAAGAGCTGAAGAGCAAGGAAGAAAAAAGGAGGACACATTTTTGGACAGGTTGTTGGCAAGATCGAGAGGAGTTTCGAAGAGTTTCGAAGAGTTGCCTTGCGCACGTACAAGCGTCCAGTAGGCGCAGCGACAACAGTTCCGGCTCTAGAATAGGACGCGCGATTCACTTCGTTAGCGCTCGATCTCAGTCACTACGTCGTCAAATCATTAGGCAAAATCTTCACTACAACTCGTAGACCTCAAAACGTATCAATTACCCTCCTCTTTCAACGCCCATTATGTTCTTCCTCCACGAGATGGAACGCACCATTCAGCTGCACCCTTCCTTCTTCGGCCCGCGCATCCACGACTATTTGACTAAGCGATTAATGTCTGATGTCGAAGGCACAAATACCGGCAACTTCTACATTGTTTGCGTTATGGACACATACGACATCTCTGAAGGAAGAGTCGTGCCAGGAAGTGGGTTTGCCGAGTATACTGTGCACTATCGTGCGGTTGTATGGAGGCCGTTTAAGGGAGAAACTGTGCGTGCAAAAGACATGGAATGGGCCAAAGTCTAGGCTAACGGGGTATCATAGCTTGATGGTATTGTCAGCTCAGTGGTCAACAACGGATTCTTTGTGGATGTTGGACCTTTGACAGTATTTGTGTCGGTTCAGGTAAGATTGTGCTGCAAGATAGCTTGAATTGATCGGTTGTGCTCAACCTGGACTCTCAGATGATCCCCTCGGATATCAAGTTCGATGGCAATGCAACGCCGCCACAATTTACAGACAATGCAGATCAGGTTATTGAGAAGGGCACGCAAATAAGAGTCAAGATTAAGGGTATCAGAGGTGAAGTTGGGCAGATGTATGCCATCGCGACAATTAAGGAGGTGAGTTTGTTCATGATGTGTTTGTGAAAGTCTGGAGCTGACATGATCTTGGCAGGATTATTTAGGGTATGAAGAGTCACTACTCACACAATAGCTTGTATACTGACATCGCTTTAGACCTCTTGGCTAAGCTACGCCCACTATACGAGACATTTTCTGTCGTCTTGGAAGTGGCGGGCGAGATGGCTGTAAGCAACCAGCAAGCTACCAATATGCGTGTCGTCGCGACAGCGCCATTGATGGAGACACCATTGTGTGGTGAACCTCAGCGTTTCCTAGTCGACTCTGGCGCATGAGTGGAAAAGCATGGCAACAAAGCCCGCTAATCCTCAAGGTGAATACCAATCCAATAGATGTCTGAGTTGTGTGGCTGAGATAAGAGCCCAAAAATATATGAAATAGGTAAGATATTTCTCAGAGGTCACAGTATTGACCTGGAATAAGAAGAGTTTCTTGGTTGATCTATCTGTGCTATCTTGAGAATATGGGTTGCTCATTTCAACTACGCTACAAGCATGAAACACACCGAAACAATGCTTGAGCATCTGCATCCTTCAGCAGCCTTTAATTGAGCGGCCCTGTACCTCAAGCGATCCACGTGACCAAGTGCGTTTGTGTTTCTCTTCCAGTCCGCTCCTTCCTCGTTTTCACTACGTTGGACATGTGACCAGACAACGTCGTTTTCTTGTGTTCTGGTTTCCTCATTCCTTCATCTTTCCATCTTGCATTTGCGTATCACACCATCACAATTTGCATCGCATATCTATCAGCTACGCATCGCTTTCAACGCGTACACAACAGCTCTGCTCATATACTCCCTTCGGCGCGGACAAATCTTGCATAAGTCGTGGAGTGGTCCTCCAGCAGTTTCCACACCGATCGACCATGGATCAATCATCCGAAGAAGCTGTGGCGGCGAAGGAGCAAGAAGTTATGCGGCTCAGGTGTGAGGTGAACGCACTAAAGCAAGAACTACAAGCCGCCGCACGACACTCCAAGACATGTGTACAATTGTTACATATGGCGATGAAGCATGACGGCTCGGAGGCTGTTGCAAGCAACTTATGGTATTCCGACGAGGATGTGAGGAGAATCCGAGCGCAGGAAATAGAATCGCTGGACAGTCTCAAGCAAGAGCACGAAGACTTCCGTGCGACTATTGCTCGACAGAAGAACGAGATTGAACACCTCCAAGACGACCGCACAGCCTTGACAGAGATCAGATCTACCGTCTGCGGCAATCTTGATCGCCACACGCAACAGAGGCTCTAGATTCGCAATCCGAGATGGAATCAGCCACTCGATTTACTTACATGCATCCTGGCCAGAGGTGCAAGCTTGGAAGCGTGGTGCGCTGTCTTCTCTGCTATCAAAGAGGTGAACGCGCAAGGAGAGGAAAAAGAGCTGTATCCTAGGGCTAGCGGCACCACCGACAGGGAATATTTCAAGGCGTGTCTCGAGGTAATGCAGTCTCCCTTTGGCAGGCTACACTACCTCGAAGATGTGGCATGATGAGTTGTATGACCGAAATTGCTTGGAATGACGACACACGTATCTTTTACGCGATGGAGAAATATCATTTTCATTCACAACCGTTACCCATAGACCTACGATACCCTTCCAAAACCTGCTGTATTTGATCAAGTGAACCAAAAGAAGATGACTTCTGAAACATCGCGTACCTTCCCTCCTTGGCCCGGAGAGTTTTCCGGAGCTCAGGGGCCATAGCTCCTGAACGTGTCAACATTCATTGTAAACTCTCTCCTGCCTTCTTTCTTATCCACCCTTTTCGTTGTTGCTCGCAGCTGGTCTGGTCGCTCCTCCTTCCTTCCTCGACCATCACCATGTCTACAGCATCACCTGCGATCAAGCAGCAGAAGCAAAACAAGAAGAAGAATGCTGTCCCTGAAGCCCAGGCCAATGGCTCTGCAACTGGTCATGACAGTACAGACATCCTAAACATCTTGCAAGCGCAGACCAAAATGGCCGCTAAGTCCCAGTGGGACTATAAGCTGGCACTTGCTGTTGTTACAGTGCTTGCGCTGGTCACACGCTTCTACCACATCTCATACCCAGATGAGGTTGTCTTCGATGAAGTCCATTTTGGAAAAGTACATATTAGGTTCGTCACTCAGGTCGTGTAAGCTAGCTAACAACTTCCTTAGTTCGCCTCATACTACCTTCAACGGACATACTTCTTCGACGTGCATCCTCCTTTTGGCAAGCTGCTGTTTGCCTTTGCCGGCTGGTTCGTGGGCTACGATGGCTCATTTCTCTTCGAGAACATTGGCGACTCCTACATCACGAACAAGGTTCCTTATATCGCATATCGCACTGTCCCAGCTCTGCTAGGTTCTCTTACGGTGTCCACAGTCTTCCTGATCATGCAAGAATCTGGCTACTCTCTTCCAGCTTGTATCCTGGCAGCTGGGCTGGTGCTTTTCGACAATGCCCACGTTGCTCAGACCAGACTCATTCTCCTCGATGCGACACTGGTATTTGCCATGGCTCTGAGTGTCTACTGCTACGTCAGGTTCTACAAGCATAGGCACGTCGCGTTCAGCCGCAAGTGGTGGAAGTGGCTACTCTTGACCGGAGTCTCTCTCAGCTGTGTCATCTCCACTAAGTACGTCGGAGCCTTCACCTTCTTCTCCATTGGGGTCCCAGTCATGTTCGACCTTTGGGATCTCCTTGACGTCAATCGCAAGCAGGGTGCACTCGCGCTTCCTGATTTTGGACGACACCTTGGTGCTCGTGTTCTAGGTCTTATTGTCTTTCCTTACATCATCTACCTCTTCTGGTTCCAGGTACATTTCGCTATCTTGACGCGGTCCGGCCCGGGTGACGAGTTCATGAGCCCAGCATTCCAGGAAACGCTCGGCGACAATATTATGACTGCACAATCTGTCGGCGTCAACTACTACGATGCCCTCACTCTACGACACAAGGAGACCAAGGTCTATCTACATAGTCACACTGAAAGATACCCTCTGCGCTACGACGATGGGCGTGTCTCTAGTCAAGGACAGCAGGTTACTGGCTACCCTCACAACGACACCAACAATCAGTGGCAGATTCAACCCATCAACCCCGCAGAAATTGGCAAAGCCAATGTCGTCAAGAACGGCGATGTCGTTAAGCTCCGTCATCTTGTCACAGATACCTTTCTTTTATCCCACGATGTCGCATCGCCATACCACCCTACAAACCAGGAATTCACCACCATTTCTGTGGAAGAGGCAAATGGCCCTCGCTGGAACGATACCCTTTTCGAGATTCGCGTTGACAAAGTTGCCAATGGCGTTCCTATTCGAACAAAGGCGTCGCAATTCAAGCTCCTCCATTACCCATCAAGAGTAGCCATGTGGACTCACACCACGCCTCTACCAGAATGGGCGTTCAAGCAAGCCGAGATCAACGGCAACAAGAACATTGCAGCAAGTAGCAACATCTGGTACTTCGAAGACATTCCCAGCTTGCCTGCAGGAGATGCGCGCTTCCATCAAGAACCTCGTCAGATCAAGACATTGTCTTTCTTCAAGAAATACTTTGAGCTGCAAGGCTTGATGTTCCACCACAACAACGCTTTGACCAGTTCTCACCCTTACGCAAGCCACCCTATCTCGTGGCCATTCCTCCTCCGCGGCGTTAGTTTCTGGACTAAAAACGACACGAGAGAGCAGATCTACTTCATCGGCAACCCAGTCGGCTGGTGGCTCGTGGGCTCTCTCCTCGCTGTCTTTGCCGGCATCGTAGGCGCAGACCAACTTTCTCTTCGCCGTGGTGTCGACGTTCTCGATAGACGTGAGTTGCTCATTCAATTTACAACCTCTTCAAGAAGCTACAAGAAGCTAAACTAACCACAATCTGCCACAGGCACCCGCTCCCGCCTCTACAACTCCACTGGCTTCTTCTTCCTCACCTGGGCAGCCCACTATATTCCCTTCTACATAATGGGCCGTCAGCTATTCCTCCACCATTACCTCCCCGCGCACCTCGCCTCCTCCCTCGTCGCCGGCGCCCTCCTCGAATTCATCTGCAACGTCGAGCCCGACATCGACGGCGCCGCGCTTTCCGACGCGCTAAACACAAAATCCAGCGTTTCCCTCACCACAGACGGCGCAAGCAAGACCAACACAGCCAAGACAGAGACGAACAATAAGAAGACGCCGATCAGTGAACGAGTGGCGGGACAAGGGCAGGGAGGTATGTATTTGAGTTGGGCGGTTATGGCTGGGATTATGGCGGTCGTGGTTGCGGGATATGTGTACTACGCACCGTTGACTTATGGGGATCGTGGGTTGACTGTGGAGGAGGTGCAGAGTAGGAAGTGGCCTATGAGCTATGATTTGCATTTTGCTAAGTAATGGAGGTGAGAAGAGGTAGTGAGGGAGCAGAAAAGTAGGGATTAGTTGATTTGACTCGAGCCATGTGGAAAGTCAATGATTGACTGGAAATCACGATGCATGTAGTTTTAGATGAGACTAAGATTATGTGCAGCTGATCTGAGATGTATGAATACAATAAAGCGATTCAAAATAAATATAAAAGCTTCTCATGAATGCCTGGTCGTGCTTCAGGCTTTTCTGCAGGGGTTGGCGATAAGAACACCTCAACATTACACAAATGTAAAACATTAGAGCGGAATCTTCTCATTATTTATGCCAAACGATACTAAACATGCTATTTATATATATTTTTCTGAATCGAAAAACTTTCATGGCCATGCGGCATATCGTTGCCTCTCCTGCACCACGAGGCGTGCATGGTTAGCACTGCATCATGCAAATGCAAAGACCATGCAAGGTCAAGCAATGGAACGCTAATCGGCTCGAAACGAAATTGAGGCACTTCTCAAGCACCTACACTAACGAATTGTCCAACACCAGGAATGCCATCGACTAGGACATAGACGATATAAGGTCCTGGTGGCGCGACGTTTCCGTTTGGTGGCATCGTCACTGTCAAGGTTTGTGCTGTTGCACCTGCCTGCCATCCAGTCGTGTCAAGGACGATCATCCTTTGGCCCATATGCAGGTTGTGCGTGATGAAGCCGTTGTAGTGCAGAACGACACTAACGCTTTGTCCGCCAGCCGGACTGTCAAAAGATAGACCGAATGTGCTGCCATCCGAGGCGAGTTGTGTGCTCGATAGTGTCATACCAGCAGGTCGACGGTTGGCGTTGTTGCCGGAAAGGTAAGGTGGCGTATAGATTTCGACGCGGAACTCAGTCACATACCTATTCAATTCATCAGTCAAGAGAATTTAATGAGGACGTTATAACAACTTACGGATCGGTTGCAGTTGGCTCCAGGATGGGTTGTTCCACAGGATTGGATCCAGCTACCATGATGGTACCATCGAGTAGAAGGAATGCCACGGAGTGATAGAGACGAGGGATTGTAGACGATGTGCCTTGCGTGAACCGCTCACCAAGAGGCTGAGTAGGATCGTAGATGAGCGCGTCCAAGGTCGGATCAGCACCAAGGCCGAATCCTTGAGCACCTTGCGAGCAGCCATTGAGCCATACCACAGTGCCATCCGGCAGAAGAGTACCTTCGACCATTGTGCGAGCTTCAGGCATGGCGTCAAGCTCCCAGGTAGGATTGTCTGATAGTGGTTGGATTCTTCCGCAAGAAGCATCGGTGGGTGATGTGATATCTTGATATGCTCCACCTCCACAGATGACGATTTCAGGTTCGTAGTTATTGCTGCTTGACAATGGCAACATGACTGAGCCCCCGGTGTTTGGATATGTACGATACATTCCGGCAAGATCTGGAAGAGTCTTGATTGTGGCACCTGTAGCTACATTGACGAGCTCAGCGGACTTGGACACAAAGACGAAGAGCGAGCCGTCTCTCAGAAGATGCATGAAGGGATACCTGGCAAAGTGTCAAAGTCAGCTACCTCGACGTCCACCTCATCTACTCAAGTGACCTCAAGAAGTCCACTTACATGTAGTATGGCTGGTTCTTGACGAGGATGTCCATGTTGATAGATTGTCCGGTCGAGACGCCTTGAGCGTTAAGTATCTCATATGTTGGGTTGTTGTTAGTCGCGACTGCAGGATCGAGGCCTAGCAAAAGATGTTAAGAGAGCTTCAATCTGCATTTGCATTGACCAAAGAACTAACCATTGAGACTCCCAGACGCAACAAAGATTGTGCCATCTGACATTATCTGTGCAGACGCATACCAACGAGCAGTGCTGAGCAGCTTACCAGGCTCACTCCAGCTTTGGCCATTCAAGCTTGGATCAGTTGATGATCTAGTAAGGTATCTGATAGCTTGGAAACCGTCTCCGACTGTCGGGTCAATGAAGTCGAGAGGGGCATTGCCACCAACATTGACAAGAGTTCCGTCGGCAAGGAAAATGCCACCAGAGCAGAATGCGTTGGTCTTGTATGACAAGGGAACAGCTTGGTTTGTCGCGGGGTCATACTCGGCTGAGTACGCATAGTAGCCGTCGGGCAACACCAGCTGAGTGTAGTTTTCGACCTTGTCAAGGAATATGGCGCGGCCATTCTGCATCAAGGCAGCGTGCATGACAGGCACGCCTGACTGGCCAACTATGTTGAATGAGCCTGGCTTTGGACTTGCCGGAGCTTTGATAGGACCTGGCGCGACAGGCGCAAGACCATCAAGACAGGGACCTGACTGACAGCCATCACCGCAGTGAGCAGTACTGTAGAGTTCAAGTTAGGTGTGCTGACCCAGGCCTTTAGGCATTTGCTGCTCGAGAACTTACGTATTACCACACCATCCATACATCGAGCAGCAGCTTCCTTTCGGCCAGTCACCGCAGATTGTACGACCATAAGTTGCTCCGCATGTTCCGTCAAGAGTAATTGTGCCCGTAGCTGCTGGCACTGTGGCTGCCACCGAAGATGTTTGCTGACCAAGAACAGGCTCTCCACCTGAGCTAGAGGTGGCCTGGTGTATGACGTTGATTGTTGCGATACTGATAGCTGTGGTGGTGATTGATGGCGTAGGGCTGGCAGCGATGCTTGACGAGCAGCCAGAGACACATCCCTCACCACAATGCGCATCTGTGTTACCGCTGCACTGTGTTAGCGAGTGATCTTCTTATCGCTTCAGCGCATCGACACATACCACCATCCGTACTGAGAGCAGCATGTACCAGTGTAAACAGCACTTTTGGGATCGCAAAGAAGGTTGTTGTTCATGGGACCACAGCGGCCATCAGGTGAGTAAGCTCGTCTCTCGATCGCATGAAGGTGAGTTGGTGCGTGGCAGCTACGATGTGGTCAGTCTTCTGTAAAAGAGCGTTTCGTAAATCTTTCATCACGTACGTGCCGTCTACTTCACAGAGCTGGCCCTGGAGACAGCCATTCCATCCGGCCAGAAGAGGATCGCATGTAGGCTGAACCCAATGAAAGTGAATGTTTGCACATGAGATGGTGATCAAACATAAAAAGCAAACGATGGTTGCAAATGACAGAGACCTCATCGTGTGAGCCTTGCCGTTGACACGATCCCAGGATGACGCAGAGTTTGTTGGGAGGAAGGGAGCGAGTGAGTATCCTAGGACTCTTTAGGGCAAGCGAATGACTGTAGGTGGAGTGAGTTGAGGTCGAGACGAAGTCTAACACGACAGGGTCTGTAGAACGGATGGGTGTGACGCGTCGTGCGATGAGAGAAACTGAAAAATGGCTCTTCCATGATGCTTGGCATTTGCTAAATGAGGAAGTGACGTTCTGATACAATTCTGAAACATAACAAACTTGGTAAATGCACAACACTCATCGAAACATCATCTGATGTCAGCAAAGTTACTAACATGGTTGCGTGAAAAACTGGCTGATGCTTGCCACCCACGCTGGAGTCGAACCCGGTGACACCTATATGTCACTTTACTCTATGAAGACGTCGACAGCGACTTTGACCAAATTCCGGCTGAGCTCGACGAGATCAAAACTTTTAGGGCTTTGTCGCGTGCTGAGCATACACTAGATCGACGTGATTCGAGAAAGAGGAAGCGCATAGAGATACTTCAGGGCGCGAATGATATAGGCCGTGCCGATATTGTACAGGTGGAAGTGATGTGGAGGAGATCACGGTCTAGAGACAGATGACTCCTTGAGATTCGAACTAAGTGCAACTATAGACTGACAGATATCGACCGAATACAAAGTAGCCACATCCACACTTAACGAACCTCACGGCTTGGGACAGCCTCGACGTAGCTGACAGGGTTCTTACCATCGCCCAAGCTAGTTTGACGCTCTATCTCATAGCCATCGGTATGAAGCTGCTTCTCGACAGCATTGACTGATTCATCTGCAAGCGCCTTGTCCTCAAACAAGAAAGCCAATTCCTCGAGAGTACGACCGTGAGTTTCCTGTTAATATTAATGTTAATACAATCATTACTATTAAATCATCTATATTGTTTGCATGACCACTTACGGGGTAGAACAGCCAAACAAACAAGAATTCAAAAGCGATCCAGGCGCAGTAGATGGCCAAATACTTCCAGTTGATAGCAGTAAGCGCCAACGGGTTGACATTGGTGGAGAAGAAACCACCAAGCTTGCCAAAGATCTGCTGCACACCGATACCCCTGGAACGCTCAGCGTAGGGCCACAGTTCGACGAGGTAAGCTGCAAACAATCAGTAAGTGGTCTTCTGTAGTATCTGGAGGGTGACTAACTGTAAGTAAGAGCATTGTTTCCAATGTTGTAGCAAGGTGAGTACGCAAAGTACATGATCAGAGCAGCAATAGACGCTGCTCCGTTGGTGGTCTTGTTGGCCTTCGCGACGTACAGGCGCTCGAAAGAGATTGTCATGGCGACGAATACAGCACACATGCTTCCAGCTGAGAGCATGTACATAAGACGTCTGCGGAATCTAGGCACGATGAGGGCGAGAGTTACACCGGCAATCAGAGACCAGCACTGGTTGGCGAGGTTAATGCGAGTTTTGGCATAGCTGGAGGTGTATCCCATCATCTGGAAGAGAAGATTGCTGTAGTATGATAGGAGCGTGTTTCCACTCATCTGCGTGAAGAGACCGAGGAAGGCAGTGATGAAGACTCTGCGACGCATTCCAGGAGAGCGAATCAGGTGCATCCATGACTTGCTAGAATTGGCCATCTCAAGCTGGATAGTCGACTTGATCTGAGCCATCTCGGCCTGAGCCAGTTGGGAAGTACTATCACCTTCGGCGTGGTACTTGACGAGAACGGCCCAAGCCTCCTCTTCTCTGTCTTGGGAGATCAACCATCTGGGACTCTCTGGAAGCAGGAAGACGGTACAGATTTGTAGCAAGGATGGACAGAGTTGTAGGAGAGAAGGTAATCTCCAGCTCCAATTGCCCTTGATTTCAACAGTTTTGAGGGTGATTGCGGCGGCTATGATGGATCCGATGAAGTAGGATGCGTTGAACATCGAAGTCATGAATGGACGTTCCTTGGGGTGACTGAGCTCACCAATCAAGGAACTTCCACTGATAATGGCAAATAAAATACCGTAACCGAGCAGCATCCTGGCGACAATGTACATGCCAACTTTACGCGAGTCAATATCGTTGATGTGTTTGTTAGCCACAAGCATGACTTACCATGTTGAGAAAAGCATTGAATGATCGCGCCAATCACCATGATTACAGAGCCTAGGAAGATAGACCACCTTCTACCAAACCTCTGATTGAACCAAGGAGCAACAGGGACGGCAAGGATAGAACCGAGTTGGTAGCATGAAGACACAAATCCGAGGAGAGAAGGCTTGATCGCAGCTTTGCCTGAAGCATCTTTATATCCTTGACCGAAATACGCATTGAAAGGGCCAGAGAATTGCAAGGTGTTGATCAGTTGAGAGTCGAATCCACTCGTCATTTCTACTCCCATACAGCAGAAGAAGAGCCAAATGTACATGACACGCAGATTACTCTTGCGATACCATGGCACTTTGTCTTCTTTTGCAAGACGTGTGACGATAGGGTCGGAGAAACCAGTAGCCTCGGCCGCCTTGTTGATAGCCACCATCGTCGAAGGAGGTAGGTTGATTCGGCTTGAGAGCAGTCGAAGTGAGGCCGATTGAAGTCACTGACAAGGAAAGACCAAAGGAAGTTTGTGATCTCGTCCCCAGTAGATAAGAGTTGGTGAGGTCGTAAACCCTCTTCGAGCGTGACAGGTCGAACTATATAAAACAATTCCCATGTTGGAGGCTGTGCCATACAAACCGAAGAGGAGTAAGGCCAAGTCTCGACCAAGCCGGGTGCATCAGACATGTTGTTAGCCCAAGACGTTCGCGCCAGTCAGAAGACGATCATTTCAGCCTGTTCATTCGCCAAGCAAGTACCTCTCCGCAGTACATACGTCCATACACGCTACCCCACGTCTAGCTCTCTTCATGCTGGTGCCGGTCTGGCCAAGAGTAATCCAATATTGACGGCGAGGGGCCCCCCGCACGCCATAGACTTCCGGTTGAATATGCAAGGTGGTGTATAGCGTGACTTGGCGCGGCAATGTGAAGGTGGTCTGCTGATCAAGTTCCGGAGTTTTTCTTGCTGCAGACGATGCTGCTTTGACCAGCTGGGCGGAGGAGCTGATTTGGTCGCTAAAAACTTTTTAGCTGTATTGCCGGTCTCCTTCCTCCTCCAGTTGTGCTCAAGGTCGACCAGTACTTCGTAAGCCCGGGTGAATGACAACCGAGGTCAGCACGATGAACGAAGCAGTGAATGGTGCGTGAAGGGTATCGAGAAGTGGTCAAGCCAAATTTAAGGTGTGCAGAACTTTGGGATGGGCATGACATGGAATAGTAAATGATCTTTATATTAGTCCTGCCATAGTGCTTTGTAATGTCTAGCTCTTGTAAGCCAGCATAAGCTCAGGTGTTGCGAGATCGGCTCAGATGAGACGAAAAATGAGATGAAAAATGAGACCAAGAATGAAGCAATATATACCAAAATAATTTCTGCTCTCACATCACAAAGTGACACAACCCAACAGCGCTGTTGGGGTAATGGTAACCTTGGTCGTTGCCATCAAATATAGTTTCGACTAGCTTCGGGTTCGATTCGTAAGTATTCTCAACTGCGAGGAGCATTCAATTGCATGGCGTCTAACAAATTCTCCAGCCGAACAGCGCACTTTAAAACTTTTCCTTTTGCCCTTTTTTCCCATCTTTTTGGCATGCATATCATTTGTTGGAGCTTTTGGTGGTTTTGGCATTTTGCTGAGCGATGCTTCATAAGTGTGGGCGATTGTCTCGGCATGACACAAGGGAATGAATGACAAGGTAAGGATGCAGAGAGAACGAATTTGCTTACACGAGGGAGACGTGTTGTGGTATAATTACACAAGACTTGCAGATAACCCAGGTAAAGGGATGGTAGTACAGTTCATGCGTATCGAACGCAAATTATCGGACTACCCAACAGCCTGATAAGCCATCATTATCTTACACTTCCTCTATGACTACAGCTACTTCTTACCAGCCTTCACATCCTTCCCAACAACAGCAGTTGAATCAGTAATACTCGTCCTAAGAGCCCACGTCCCTTTCCCAGCATACCAAGCACCTTTCTTCTGAACCTTCTGCCCAGATCTCGCATCCACCTCTGTCTCCTCATTCCTCACAACCTGAAAAAGTCCACTCTTCCGCTGTTCCGCTTTCCACCTTTCGATCCACGCCTGCATCGCCGCACGCCCCTTCTTACTTCCAACATTGACAGTAGGAATGACCTTTTCAATCCTCAACGCCGAGCAGAACATGGTCAATTCTCTGAAGCTGGAATGCTCCGAGTATGGCACACCCATGCATATCGCTTTGGACGTACTACCGCGTTGAGGCGAAAGATCTTTCATGCTGAAACCACTTTTCCAATTGTCGCTATACAAAACAGTGTTCACGCTCGGACTTTCAGTGAAGCGACTTCCAGGTGGTCTATAATTCCAGCCGCTCGGTCTGAAGCCGACACACCTGGTGAACCTGGTTTTGTATTCGTTGAGGTAGTCGCCTAATGTCTCGGCGCGGATCTCAAACAGCGGCGTCATGTGGACTTGTGCAGCGTATGGATCAGAAGTCATGAGGTTACTGAGCTCGGGATCTTCCAGTGCGGCAACGATACGGCGCTTGCCAGCTGGTGCATATATCTTCGAACCGAGCGCGTTGGCAATACCGACGCAGATGCGCTCTTTTCCGATCGAGTAAGTGCCGACGACTACGAGAAGAGGGCCGCGATTAGCCTCAAAGGCGTCAGTTAGTGCATGCGGTTGTGTTTTGGCATTGGTAAAAGGTGTGGTTGTTGAAGTAATAGCGTTACTGTTATCTTTTGGACTCTCTTCTTTTGAATCTTTGCGCACAAATTTGGCCATGGCGGCACCTGCACGCTCGCGCTTCATTGTCTCCCATCCATCGGTCTCGTCAGGTCGAACTTTATTAAGGGAAACGCACATATCTGCGCAAGCTTGAATAACGTCTTCTTGACTGGGAAACGCGTACTTCGGGTTCAGGTAGGTGGTGTCGAGATAGCAGACATCTATTTTCTGATGTCTCGTCTTCCCAGTGACGGCATCGATGACATCTGGTTTGAGCAAAGGATGCTCGACATGTGCAGGACAGGCTCGGAAATCGCCACAGTGTAGCACGCGCTGCGTACGTGACTTTTGCGGACCAGTGGGAATGACCTTCTCGAAGAGATATAGAGAGCTACCTGGGCAGTGGTTGGCTGGAATCATTGTTACGAAAACTCCACGAGTTCCAGGCACTTCTGTCTTTGTCTCCCATTCCAGGTCGACAACATATTGTGGGTCGACTCGCAATTGTTGTCTGACGAGATTTGCTGTAACGCGACTGCAGTATATAGGACCATGACTCCAGGTGGAAGTAAGTCCTATGTAGTGATCGCTATGGAAGTGACTGAGGAAATAAGCATTACAACCTTGAACACCACCATAGCGAAACGCATCCACGCAAATGTAGAAACCGGGCATAATCTTGTAGAATGGACAAGTACGTTGAAAAGCTGGCTTGCCTCGTGATGCGTGTTCTGCCGCAGCTGCTGACGCCCAAGCTGCTTCTTCGTTGTTACCAGTCATGATCTTGGAGAATGCCGACCCACCTGCCTCACTCGCACCAAGTAAGAAGGGATTCTCTTGTCCTGGTTTCGCTGGTCGAGCGGCACGCTTGAACTTGGCAGCACCAGATAGTTGTTCTTCTTCAGTCTTGATCTTCACCTCCTCCTTTGCAGCAATAGGAACTTCTGGCAATGGCGTTGGGTTGCCGTCTAGACAGTTGTTGACATGAACAGACGCATCCTGAGCATTGACACTGCCCAAGCTGATGCTGCATATTGGACATGCAGGTATTCCATTTGGTGGCATAGCTTCAAGAGATTCATCCATCGTCGAGTCCCCTTCCTCATATTCTTCCCTGAAGTCGTCATCTTCAGCCTCATTCTCCATCCTGCCTTCAAGCTTCTCGAGTCGTCTTTGTTCTTTCGCGAATCTTCTCTCACTGAATTCTTCGCCTTCTGCATACTCCTCATCGAAGTCCTCATCTGCACCTTCAAAGTCTTCGAACCCGTCTTGCTCAGCATAGCTAGTTGCCTCGTGCTTGAGATGTGGTGGAAACTCTTGAGTGATTTCTTCGCTGTCTTCCGGGGATTGCTGCTCCTCTGATGGTTCCTGCTTGCTTGGTACCAACTCCTCGTCGTCCTCCGTCACTGCTGGTTCTTGCATAAGGTCATCCGGTTGTGTCTCGTCGGCCTGGTCGACTGGTGTCTCCTCGTCACTATCCGAGTCGTCCAGAAAAGGCCCGATGCGCTTCTTTGGTCTGTCCATAATCTTCGTGCTAGTATCGCCCTTCGCTGCTATCCTACCAGCAGCCGAGCCCAGTTTCTCAGGTTCATGTACTTCATACAGTGCCTCCGCTTGCCTCTCAACTTGGTCCTCTTGTACATCAGACAGCTTCCGTCTCTTACTCGACGCTCCACTCTCATTGAACCTTGTGTCCTCGTCAATATCGACATCCTCGACTCCAGTCGTACTATTCCTTGTCAACGACGGCATGAACGACACGGCCGAGCTCTTGCTTCCGAATTCATCGTCCAGGAATAGCGACTGGTTTGCCTCCGACACCTTCCTGAAGAATGCCATGATATTGCCATTCCCTTTCTCTTGCTGCTTGCCCTTTGCAGCCTTGCTGGAGGTTTTGCTCGCCTTAGTGGTGGAGGGAGATGGTACCACTTTGGCTGCAGGCGCTGTTGCTGTCTTGCTGGGCATCTTGCGGGCGGCAGGAAGAGGTATATTGACTGTTATTGTCTTCACATTTGATCTTGGTGGCGAAGGTGCTCGGCCGACGGATGGTGTTATCTTGTCGGTTGTAGTTCTCGAAGCGTTCTCACGAGGGTTTCTGAACATGGAAATGAGGCAGCGGCTGTACCATCGCCTCGTGGTATGGAAGATGCAGGCAGCAGTTGTGAACTTGTTGATGTTGACCTCGATCTTGATCTGCATGTGACTGAGGTAGACCCTGTTGTTTCAGAATTGTCTGGGATGTTTCAGATCAGAAAATAGAACGAGCATTTCGAGGCACTGCCTTCGTGGAAAATTTGAAGTCTCATTACATTATGCTTACTCATGCCTTCGTCCCGTGTTCGTAATTATATAACAATAGCTGCTCAACTGACCGACCTCATTTGTCGGCACTCATGGTTCGTTTCAACATGATTTGTTTCATCCTGCTTTGCTTCACATTCATCTCAATAAAGCCGTCCTCTCATCTGACCCTCCTTGTTGCGCCGCGACTCTAGCCTGCTTGGCTTCCCTCTTGACTCTCATTCTCCGTAACTTGAATACCGCTGAGAAAACCAGTAGAACACACTGCGCTGCCGCAATAATCACGAACACTATCCATGCACTCCACCCTGCCCATCCGACTCTAGCAAATAGACTTCCAATCCAGACAAATGTGCCTGGTGTGGCCACAAGCAAGCCGACAGTGGATAGACTTCCTAAGCTGCCTAGCTGCCATGTCGTCCAGAGTTGTGGGAACCACTGAACGCAGGAGATGCCCATTTGCAAAAGCCCGAGAAAGTTCGCCCAATTTGACGTCTGTGATGGGAAGCGATTGAGCACTAGAGCAGTGGTGAGGAGAACCAGGAGTGACCAGACGAGGGTGATGGTGATTATATTGCTTGCTTGTTGAGCTGCTACGAGGCGTGCTTCAAGATCAGTAGGTGTGGGATCGTCGTTATCTTCCGCAATAGTGGAGGAAGAGGCGCTTGCACTAGCGTCAGACACGTCCTCATTATGGTCAGTGGACGTTTTCGGACGTGTGGAGGGGGTGTCATCGCAAATGAGAGTGCATTTGAGAGCGTCGGGTGAAGCGGCGAGGCGAGTATAGTAGACATAAAGGTATACCCTAGGAGAGATATCAGCTTATCATTCTCGAGGTAGCTTCGGTATAAACATAACCTACAACACCAAGTAGAACCCAAACCCGAGGATAATCTGCACCATGCCCATCAATCCAGCTATACATGCGAATCTCGCATTCTTCTTGCAGCATCCCAGATCTACTTGACTACTTGGAAGTGCGATGATATTGCCGATTCCACAGATGCCTGATATTGAGCCTAGTAGAAGGAAGGTGCCGGAGAGACCAGCAGCGCTTTGTCGGGCGATGATGCGGAAGTATTGTGGAAGATAACTGAGAACGAGCCAAACAAGCAGGACGACGGAGACGCTTGTTGCCGGAATGTCTGGATGGCTGAGCTGGGCGCATCGCTGTTCAGCATAAGAGATTGAAGGTAGAGATAACATTGTCAGTGGTGTTGAACGGATTGTAGAGTGTGAAGTTATTCACAGTTGCGTTTGACGAAATGGATGATGGGCAAAGGACAAGAGAAGCACACCACAAAATGAGGACGCTACGGTCCCAGTATGTCAGCAGACGGCAGGCACGAGACAGATCATGCGAAGAGAAACAGGAAGGGACGATGAAGAAGAAAGAATGCCATACTGGAATCACCGGATTGTTTTTAATGACCCCTGCCGTCAGTGTCGAATACAAGGCAATCGCTCATGCAGTACGACGACAGTGGCTGATTAGGCTGAACGGGCTCATATTGTCCGCGTCGCCAAAAGGGAAGGTCCAAAATAAGCTTATCGATACCGAGATCTGCATCTGTTTCAACATCGTCTCAGATTTAGACTCATTTCTCAATATTCCATCCTGCCATAGCCTGTTTCAAGCTCGCATTGCCACTACGGCCTCACCTTCATATCATGTTACCTTCAAACAAGCGCATCGCTTCAGCATCTGATGCCCACCCAGCCAAACGTCGACGATACAACGACCCCATGACCGGCCAGCGCAATGCCCTCCCAGGCTTGGACGATTCGGACGACGAAATCGAGGATGAGCTCACCAAGGAAGCCGTCACGTATCTAAGAGGTGTGCGGTAAGTCTCCATTCGCGAAACAACCAATTTCGAACCCCTCGCTAAGTGTTTGAGAATGTAAAATGAGCTAGACATGGCTAACAGGTAAGTTCACAACATTTAGATCTGAAGCTGCTTCAATCCCATCCTTACTCATTGCCGCGAAGCCTGGAACTACTCTACCACATGCCATAGATGACGAAGAGGGTTATACAAAGCTGAAAAGACCGGAGGTCAATGATTGTTATGAAGATGACGCAAATCACGAGGACTATGACGAGGAAGAAGAGTACGAAGAAGAAAGCCAACAGGACGACCAAGAAGACTCTGGTGGATATTATAGAGATGGCGTATACGCTGCAGCACCCATCATAGGACCTCAACGTCCTTCCACCGCACATTTGGCAGACCTAGACCCATCGACTTCACAGATAACTCCTCATCAACCGACTCTATTAGAAGCAGACGATGCACTCCACTCCTCCCTTCTACGCCGCTTTCGGTTACACAAAGCCACTCTCAGCATCACAGTCCCAATACAAACAACAACGTTCGGGCTAAAAACCTGGCGTACTCGCCTCGTCAGTAGCCCACCTACAAGAGAACAAGCCGCACACATGGACTACACGACATTATGGCGCTGTCTCGGTCTGGGATCACGGCTGTTACAACGAAGAGGACGGTTTAGCGCCGGTCAAATCAAGATACTGGGAGCTTGGTTGTGGTGTCTATTTGCAAAGATTGAGGATATTGTGACCTTGAGTAGTGAAGAAGTTGCTGTGGTGCGGGACGTTGGGAAGGCTGCTATTGAGGTGATTCGACGGAGGGTCATGAGTGAGGAAGACGATGATGTGGTTGAGGATGAGGATGATGAGGACGAAGACGATGAAGTGGAAGACAAGGTTGACCTAGAACAAGACAACAGCTATGCAGAAGAGCATGTGGAAGATCTCGTTCATGACGATAACGTGAGCAGTCGCCCCGAGCTTACCAGGCGAAATACAAGCAGTGACGAAGAAGGGGAGGACGACCACTTAGCTCTCCAAGCAGCACAAGCACGCTTGCTAAAAACCATACATACTCCAACATCAGCTACAGCAGAACAGAATTCAGCGCCAAGTGATCAGCCATCTCCTCCTCCAGCAAAAGCAGCATCTAGACTGAAAAGCGCAGCAGCATCCAGATTGGAAGGCACAGCAGCATCCGAGATGAAAGGCACAACAGCAGCAGCTGTATCAAATTCCAAGCAAATCACGCCTCCTACACCAGAAACAAAAGAAGATTTGGCAGAAGCCGAAGTACAGATGGATGCAGTGCTAGATATGGTGCTGACAATAGTTGGCGAGGAGTTTGGGCAGAGAGACTTGCTCGTTGCAAGGGATTATCTGTGGTCAGGAATTGGTGGCAAAGGCTCATAAGATGTTTGTAACGGTTTACAGTGTATAAGTTGTTGTGCAGCGTGTAGCCTCAAGTCAATGTACAGGCCGTGGATTGTCTAGCAGAATCATGCAGACTATACCAAATTACCGTAATTATCTACACCAAGTCTGAAAGACCCATTGTCGCATGCTCATCGAGCCAGGAAGACCCAAAACAGCTCGTACTGCGCTTGTCTGTTCGACCCCATCGCCATACCTATGCATTCGTCAAATCGTATCATCGTTACCATTCCATCACTGCGAAGTTCTTGTATCGCGCATACCATCCTCACCGCATCACATCATCAGATACCCCAACTACCTCTCCTAGGCGGCATTCCCCAAGCATCATGAATATCAGTCGGCACCTTCTCATCCCCCTTCTTCAGCATCTGCCTCCCCCACTCCCTGACATACCTCCTCAACGCCCTCCACCTCCTACACATATCTTCCTCCACAACACCACTTCCATTGAAACTACCGGCACTCGCGGTCGATCCCTGTGTCGCCACTCGTCTCAAATCATTATTTTGCTCAGCAGTCTCCGCGACATCTCTGAGCCAGATATCGATCTCGTTTTCGCCTAATCTGATGTGTCCCCGGGGACCAGCTAGCTTATCGTCTTGGCGCAACTCCTCGACGGGGATGCGAGTGACGCGGCTGAGTTCCTCGTCGAATTTGTATGCGATGGCGGGGAAGCCTAAGGAGAGGTAGTTATAGACTTGTGTGACGAAGGAGTCGTTGAATTCGGCGTTGAGACGGGCTTCCAGCTCGAGCTGCTTGCTGATTGCGGCGTGTGTCGGACTGGGCGAGGACGGGGAGACGCGAGTGGCTGGCTTTTGGGCGTTGGCGCGGAGGTTGAGACCGAGACCAAGGGTGCGTTGGCCGGGGATGGAAGGAGCGTTGGCGCTGAGATTGGTGACCGATAGTGCTGGTGGAGGCGAATAGAGTGTAGCGAAGGGGTCATCGCGTTCGATCTTAGGCGTGGCAAGCGGAGTACGAGAGGGTGTGTGTATTCCCGGAGCAAGCCACCCACGAGATTCAACCTGTGTGCAGAGACCACCCCATAGTCCACCGCCAGGACTGGCGGTGCCACTTGTGTTTCTTGTCCATGTACCTCCTGAGATACCAGACTTGGCTGTAGTCTTTGTCTTTTGCTTCTGCTCGCTTTCTGAGCGTGGTGCCCAGAGACCGTTCTCATCAACTGAGTGTGTCTCTTGTGTAAGGTAGCACATCTGCTGTCGCAGGAAGTCGGCACCTTGTGTGACATCAAATTTGGCGTGCTCGGGTGAAGCACAACGAGGGTAATGTATATCATCGCCCAACATTGGCGGTCTAGCTGCTTCGAGCATCCGCTGCAGCTCCGGAGACGCTTCATACTCTTTCTGGACGGCGTGAACAGCTGCGATGCCTTGAAGCTTTGGCAGTTCTTTGGGCACCTTCGGTTCAAGACGTTTCTCCGCTAGTCGTCTCATCTCCTCCATGGCTAGCTTGTCGTCGCCAGAGTCTCTTCTAGTAGGATCGTATCGAGGTTGAATTTCTATTTCATCCTCTTCTTCCTCGTCTACATAATGTGCGACTGGTTCGTGGACGTTTGCATTGGGATAAGCAGCTGCAGCTTGTTCTTGTAGATAAATCCTCTTCGCCGCTTCTGCTGCCACTCGCAACAGATAACCAGAAGACTCCTCATCGGCACTCTCTCGCAAACGAGTCTTGTGCATATATGTATCGTCGGAAGTGTCGGAATGCTCGGAATCAGCACGATTAGAGAAGTATAGTGAAGGTGGAGCTGGTGACTCGTCAGACTCAGACGACTCGATATCTTCGAGTTGGGGAATTGAGTAAGAGTGCTGTCGCCTACTAGACGAAGAGCGGTTTCTATAGCCGCCCTCCTGATTTGCGATGCGTCTCTGTGCTGGGTTTTTGGTAGGAGCATCCTCTTCATCATCCTCGGCAACGTCACTAGGTACACGTTGTGGCCTTGGTCTGCTAGAACTGCGGTTGGGAGACGGATCGTGATCCACAGATACCGTGGTTGTACCAGTCTTTCGATTGCGAGTTGCCGTCTCAATCAGTTCTGGCTGAAACCTTCTACGAGGACGTGGTGGAGTTGGTGCTGTTGGATTGCGTGAGAACATGCCCATCTCATGTGGTAATCTGGGAGCACTCTCCCAAGATCCGTATGTACTTGTTGACCCAGCTCTTGATGATCTAGCACTATATGGTGAAGATCGATTGCTAAATGTGGTCGTCTCAATAGGTACGGCTGCAAAACGTCTTCTCGTTGGTGTGGATGGTTCAGATCCAGCAGTCGAGCTTGGACTACTCTTTTGAGATGCTGCATCCTCTCGTCTTTGTCTCGAACTTGTGGCTGTTGTTTCGATTGGTTGTGGAGCGAATCTTCTCTTTGGCTTTGCTGCGACATCCTCTGCTGGTGGCCCGTCCTTTGAGCTTCTAGTGGTCGTCTCCATTGGTTCTGGTGCGAATCTTCGTCTGGGCTTTGCTGCCGTATCTGCTACCACCGTCTCTTTCTCTTCCAATACATCCTTGGAACTTCTCACTGAGGTTTCTACTGGCTCTGGTGCGAATCGTCTTCTTTGCTTGACAGGCTCATCTGGTTGCTTTGGTGTATCTTTCGAAGTTCTTGTTGTAGTCTCCACTGGCTCTACTGCAAAACGGCGTGGCTTCTTGACAATTGTGCTGGCTGTTTCCGCTGAGCTGTCATTGGTTTCGTGCATGATGAGTATTGGTAGATCTGGTAGTGTTCTTGAGGGGAGTTTCGCTTCAGTCGTTCAACCCGCCCGCTTATCGGGTAAGAGCCAGACAGTATTATGGCCAGAGTGTGGATTTGGGAGGATATGGAGAGTGTTTGCTTGTGCTTTGAGAAGGCTTGTTTGACCAGGCCTGAAAGTGTGATGTGTCAGTAACAGATCATGAGGACTGCCATCGGGAGGCAATGATATCTGTTGAGATGACGCTCGCGTGCTGCTAGACCAGGTTGAATTGCCAATGGTGTTGTACAACTCGATCCCCACAATCCAATGCGCTCAACAAATCTAGCGGCAACGCAGAGCGAAGAGGGTCATCACTGGGAAAAGGAATGGATAACAAGGAAAGAATCGAACAAAGGCTCTATCTGCGAACATCAGACGATATCCGTACCTGATGTGATAACAAGCAATGCCGATCGGCTGAACGAAAGTGAGATGGTTTCAGCCTCCACGTCAGACCTGGGGTAGGAAAAGGAGTGCGTGGTTGTCTCTCAAGAATGACCGACGAGGTTGAAGAAGACGCTGAATCAAAAGAAACGCAGAGTGAGATGGATGAGCCAACAACAATTGATTTATTTACATCCTTTTCGTACCTGAATACCTCCTGACTTAAATCGCCTACGAACCATGTGACGCCTCAATCAAGTCTAGTTCAAGCCACAAGGCCATCTTTAGGAGGTCAACGGGTCTCGTGAAATACGATCCTCGACACACCTGATACCACAATCAACACCACACGATGCTTGCCAGCACATCTCGAAGAGCCACCGCCGCTGTAGGGTCTTCTTGTGCAACCTTCGCCGGCTTCAAATCCGCTTCTCGCTGACGGCGTGTGATCATATAACCAGGAACAATCGACCGTCTGACGAGTGCTCGCAGGGCTTTCTTGCGAGATTGAGACATGATATGCTACTTAATGACCTGTGCCTTCGGCTTCGCAGTCCGACGAGAGACATTTCCAGGATCACGACGCGCCAGTATGATCGTCGAAGCATCACGCGCAAGCTCAGAGTGTCTGAAAGAACTTGGAATTGTGTCTTGTCTTTACACCGATCACCCTTGATCTCTATAAGATGCGCTGTCAAACCCTCTAAGACTCGGAACTCGCCTTAATGCCTCAAAGACATCTAGCCGTCTGAGCCCAGTGCTCTCCAGTATCCTCCTCCGATCGTGTATTGTTGGCCCTCGTGTTTCTCCAATACAACACGCTCACACCAGGAAAAGCAGCTTTCTTATGCATAAAAAAAGCATTTCGAAGCATGAACATTACTCACTAGCGCTCTTCACGCACCCAGCATGCCTATTATTGCGAACAATCCGAGCCGAATCGGGCATAAATGCATAATGTGGTTGATCTGTGACCTGCTGTTGCAACGATGGCGTGATAGCGCTTCACCATCTTCTTGTTCCCAACCATCTTCCAATAATCTTTCACATCCTAAACGACTCTGAGCCCCAATTCTGGACGACTGGACTTGGCGGCTCAAGGCCGAAATATTTCTTGAAGAGTGCTTAGCATCTTTTGTTGTTATCGACGACCTTCGTACGTAACGCTGGGCGCCTTGCTTTCTCTGATATGATTCGACGACACATATTGTAATCCAAGTTCGTCTGAATAGTTTTGTGGACCGCTTTAGCCATTTTTTTCGATTCGTGAGGTTGGAGCGATGCCACTTTTTCTTTCGCTAAACGATGAAGATTGAGAAATGCAAGGGTCATTCTGAGAAACCCTTTGTCGCTTTGTCGCTTGCTGGGTATATTACGCGAATGCTATACTCTCTACTTCCACTCAGTTGTTTTAAGGTGTCAGTTATATTGGGGATGGAGAGACCCTTGATCACCATGCTCAGATCGCACCAAGATACAGCAACAACCTTTGAGATAGTCTCTTGCATACAGTGAGGTTTCTGCATAGCGACTGTACACTCCTCAGTTCGAGTACCGGACAACAGTGCTGGCTGATCAGAAGCAAGTGATCGTGTAGAAATAAGATGAGGCCAAAAGACCGCCACCGCACGATGTGTTCAGCATCGTGATGGCTATCACCTATTGCGTGCTTGTGATCGAAGGGTCACGTTTGAGGTCGAGAGCCACAGCATCAAGATAGACTCTGGTCAATAATAACACAGCTACAGCAGAACGTGTCTTAACAGCTTACAGAATAAGACGACGGAGAACCATCGATTTTAAGGAGACTCTGGGAGGTGATGCCACGTTGAGGAGGATCTTGTGGCGTGTTTGCAGATTAATGCTGTCTTTGTCCAATGATGTTCCAAATCTGGATGAAAGTTAGTGTATTGTTAGTGTATGTATGCATGTGCTTGAAAGATCAACTGAGGGATTGGCTCCGCAAGCTTGTCGCTCAGAACTCTTTACTACAATATGAACAGACCGATCATGTGGGATGTAGGCGATCCCAAGCTGGTACTTAAATTACTCATATCGCCTCATGTATAACTTATCTACTTGAAGTCGCCTGTCCCTCGACAGTGGAGGTCGACACAGAAAATATCAATACGTGCAAGATGAAGTCGAAACGTCTCTCCAGTGTTGAAAAAGGTAGTGTGGAATGGACTGAACGTCGTCAAAGCTCCTACTACAGCAGTATAGCAAATTCGCACAAGGCCAGCCAGTGGACATCGACAACAGCTCATACTACTACACAACTTACTCTGAAAGAGTCTATCATACCATTGGTGCTTGTAACAATTCTCTTCTTCATCTGGGGATTCGTTGGAGGACTCGGAGAAGTATTGAATAAGAAGTTCCAGAATGTCTTATCCTTGAGCAAATTAGAGTCGACTGGCTTGCAAATTTCCTTCTATGCGTAAGTTGAGTCACGGTGTACGGAACTAGAGGAACTTCTAACTCACCATGTTGCGCAGGGCTTACGCTATTGGCCCTCTGACGTACTCTGGCTGGATAGTCAGGCGATTTGGCTATCGTTGGAGTTTCATTGCAGGTCTTATCATTTTTGGCATAGGAACCCTGCTATTCTGGCCGTCGGCGCTCAAGCGTTCCTTTGGCGGCTTCTGTGGTGCAGCGTTCGTCGTAGGCTCGGGCTTAGCGACACTAGAGTGCACTGCCTTCCCCTTCGTTGCCATCTGTGGTCCGTCAGAGTACTCCGAGATCCGGTTCAACTTGGTTCAGGGCTTTCAATCGACAGCAACACTCTCAGCTCTGGTTCTGGCATCATATGTTATTCTCGACGACAAGTCTGGTGGTGGTGGAGATGATCTGGCATCAATCCAATGGATGTATTTAGGTGTCGCTATCTTTGTCTTCCTCCTCGCTTTTGCTCTCTATTTTGCGCCAATACCTGAGATCACGGATGAAGACTTGGCGGAACAGGCCAGACAGAATGCAAGCGAGCAAGGGCGTACTGAGTACGAGGAGAAGCCACTTCGCAAGCAATACAAGCTCTTCTTTGGAGTCTTTGCTGCTTTCTGCTTTACGGGTTCGCAGATAAGCGTCGCAACCTTCTTCATCAACTACGCCGTCGAAGTGAAGCATGGACTTAGCGATACCAGTGCCGCGCATCGTCTTGCTATCGCCCAAGCCGTATATGCAGCAGGCCGATTTGTCGCATGTGCGATTATGACAAGAGTAAAGCCAAGACATCTGCTACTGGCCGCTGTCACCCTTGTAGTGGCCTGTCTTGCTGCAGCGATTGGAGCAAAAGGAGAAGCAGGCATTGCGATGATCACGATCGAGTTCTTCGCAAAGTCTTGCGTCTTTCCTACCTTGTTCACATTGACTTTGAAAGGGTTGGGCAAGCACACGAAGAAAGGGGCTTCTTTTCTGATCGTCTCAATTGCTTCTGGCATTGTATTTGCTCCAGCAATGGGAGCTGCAGCCGATAAACCGGGACTCAGAAAGCGTTTGTGGTGCCTCTTGTTGGTGCAGTTGTAACTTCTGCTTATCCTATTTGGCTCAATGTGAGAAAGGAGGGTGAAAAAGAAGAGGTAAAGAGCGCAGATGAGGAAAAGAGCGACCAGCAGCGTGATGTTGAAGCTGCTCGCATTCGGGAAGGGTTTAATGTATACTGCGAGGTGAACAGCAGAACGACCGAAGGTCGTTGATGAGGATGATAATATCATTGGTTTGCGCTTGGGCTCGTTGATGAAAGGAGGAAGGTGGGGAGAACCGAAAAGGGACCTCGGAGTCTCGGACTTGGTGGCACTACATAGCTTCTAATACTCTCATAAATTGGTCCATCGTGACTTCGTGACACTCGTTCTGCTCATGATCACAAGGCTGCCTAGGAGCTTGTCTCCCTGGCGTGCTGTGCCTCTTTCTGTGACGAAGCCATTACGCCGACATCAGCAAGAAGTACACTTTCACAATACAGCAGTCAATGCAGCAGAAGCCAAGTGGCGCTACCAACCCATTGGTGAGGGAGGCGTCGAAGGACACACCAACCAAAGACCAGGTGCGGTACCTTTTCAGCATGATCCTATGCAGTGACTGATAGAGATCTGAAAATAGGACCAAAGATATCACATATTCCAACAGACAATCCATTCACACGTACAAGATACAGGGTATCTGAAAGCAATGCCGTGGTTCTAAATATAAATGATAGGATTGTGCGATTCTCCTGTTTGTTCCTCAGAGACTCCTGTAAGTCAATCAGAGAATGTGTTTGTAGCACATATAACAGACGGCGATTATCCTGCGTTTTTCAAAATCTGCCATAAACCCAGAACTAAAGGTGCTCATCAGGTCAGTGTTCCCAATGTGTCGATCCACACAGCGGCCAGAAGCGGTTTGCAACCTCGGAGCTCCCGCTAGATATTGCCGCGCAGAACGTCCATATTTCTGGTGACAAGCTTTCGAGTGATAGAGTAAAGATCACGTGGAAGCCAGAAAACGACGCTGCTGAGCCACATGTATCGTGGTATGACGCGAAATGGCTGGAGTCTGCAGCTTCCAAACCCGAAGGAAGAGAAATCTCCTCCACAGCTCATAACAATGTATATCTGTGGAACAACGAGCGCCTCAAAAAGGGTGGTTTGTTTTATAATAATTGGCAAGACCCGAAAAGGTTCCAAAGGGCGATCAAAAATAATCTAGCAGCAGCGGGAATCCTTCTTCTGTTTAATGTGCCAACAGATGAGACAGCGGTCGAGGCTATTGCAGAGAAACTTGGCCCTGTCAAGAATACGTTTTATGGGAAGACATGGGATGTCAAGGACAAACCGATGGCAGAAAATGTGGCGTATACGAATGTGTTTCTAGATTTGCACATGGACCTTCTGTGAGTTGGGAATCAATCATGACGTTCTAGTAAATAGTGCTGACAAGACTACAGATACATGAAATACCCACCTGGATTTCAGCTGCTGCACTGCATTCGTGCTTCCAGTGAAGGAGGCAAATCAATCTTCGCCGATGCTTTTTACGCTGCCGAAGTACTATACAAGACTTCGCCAAAGGACTTGAAAGCTCTTTGTACCTTTCCAGTCACTTATAAATATGCTAAGAACGGCAACTTCTACACAGATACGAAAGTGACGATAGAGCTAGATACTACAAAGGTAAGTCTGCTCTGCTCCAAATCTTCTTGATGGATATTATAGCTGACACAACTGGCCGCATAAGCCACCTGACCCAGTTACTGGCATGCCGGCAATAGCAAACGTCAACTGGGCACCACCATTCCAAGGTCCTTTTGTTGTCAACAACGGCACTTCCGATTACGGTCATGACATGATAGCCTATCACCGTGCCGCAAAAGCATTTCAAGCCATCATCAGCGCGCCCGAAAACCAATTCACGCACCTGCTACAACCGGGACATTGCGTGATATTCAATAACAGAAGAATTTTGCATGGACGTGAGCAGTTTAATAGTGTTGGCGTCAAGGAAGGCGAGGAAAGATGGCTGAAGGGTGCATATCTGGATATGGATGATGTTTCTAGTACGTTGAGAAGAGTTGATAGTGATGGCTGGGCATTACGGGAGATGGAGAAGCTGTGGGCGGCAGGTGTGAATACAGAGAACATGACTATAAAGCGCGGCGGCAAGGCTGAGCGTCTAAGAGGAAAGGCAGAAGCCGGAAAATCAGCAGACAAATTCCAGCATACCGAAACGCAAACGGCGACAAAAGAAGTAACGCAACGTGCTGCATCACAACGCACAAATAGCAAGCTACCCGACACCAAACAGCTGAGCATGATCGAAGAGTGGTTGCAATGGCGAGCGCAACAGGGTGAACAGAAACAGCAAGAAGCTACAATGCTACAAAATACACCTAATACACGAAGAACGCAAGGAGTCGACCCAGGCGAGGAGGACCTTGCAGAAGAGTTGGCATTACATTCACGTCGAGCTGAGCAGCGACTGCACGACTCCAACGAAGATGAATCGTCCCCAACACAACAGAAACAGTCAATCAGTCACGCTTTCGCAAAGGCACGAGCAGATGAGGATGATCTGGACTGGAACGACGTAGCCAGAGCGACAGAAGATTCCAAAGAATCCGAACAACAAGAACAGATGGACAACGACACTCCTTCGGACTGGCGCAGTGGTGGCAGGCTTGCAGAGTCTGAAGAAGCATTCAGAACCAACGAGGAATCTCGATTCAGGCGATATTGATTGGTATGAAACAGCCTGTCTATACAAGTCAATATTGTCTCATTCTGTCTAGGCAGCGATATTGCTTTTCTTTGAGCACTACCGATCACTGTCCGCCACTCTCATCTTAGGTCAGTCTCAGCATGTTTCGGATCGCTCATTGCATGATTTCCTGAGAAAGTGGTGCGGCACTCTCCTCACCTACCTCAAGCTATTCCTCAAAAGCGTCAAAGAGATTTCGAGGAAAATAGCTCCAGCACTCTCCACACGTTTTTCTCCTTGAGTCGACATTTCTCTTCCTCCAAACATAGAATGCTAAGACATTGGGATGTGATATAAAAGTGTCAAAAAGTGCACTTGCAGACAAAACATGATTTCAACCTTATTTAGCGCGCTGGTCCTACCTTTAGTGGAGTGCGCCTTGTAACATTACTTCGTTGCATGGCTGTGTTTCCAAAGATAGTTACCTGGTTGATTCTGCCAGTAGTCATATGCTTGTCTCAAAGATTAAGCCATGCATGTCTAAGTATAAGCTGTTATATAAAATCTGTTCCGTCTTCTATTAGCGTCACCTTTGCTCCTAGTCTGTTCGAAGTCTTTGAAAGCACCACACCACCTACTATCGCCTACTTCAAGACACTGCCTACAGCTTGTCGGCGATGCTGGGCTATATGACTACTCGTGCTCGAGAAGCAAGGTTGCCGACCTCATACTGCTTCAGATTCTTGTACTCAAACAGGACGCTGGGTTTGATAGGACTTTATCTTGGTGTTTACTTTCTCCCTTTCTCTTCTTTTCAAATATGACTTGAGGAATAAAGGCGGGACTGCGGATGGCGATAATTATATATGAATGTGTGTTGGGAGGACAGCTGGTGAGAAGGTCTTCAACGTCTTGCATTAAATAGACTTCCTGGTGAGTCTATTGCGTGATAGGTCGATCGGGATGAATGCTCATCTCAGCAACACAACCCTCTTTACACGCACCTACTCATTCAACATTCACCTTCATCCTCTCAACCACATGCTTCTCCACGCCCTTCACCTTCCCCTCCTCACTCCCCGTCTCCATATGCAACACCTCCCTCATCAGCCCCTCCAGCCTATTAATCCCTTCCTCACCAATCTGATAATGCACGACCAACCTGCCTCCCATCGTCTTAATCCCATGCTTCAGCGCCAACGCAATAAACTCCTCCTTCGTCGTCTCCGCCGCCTGCAAATCAAGCCATACCATATTCGTCTCGGTTAGTTCCGCAAGCTTACCGCCCATCTTCTGCCACATCGTCGCTATCAGTTTGGCGTTTTTATGGCTTTGTGTCAGCTTGCCACCGAGGAATGTCTCCTCGACCGCAACCCGCGCAGGCGCTGTTACCACGCCCGCTTGTCGCAGACCACCACCGATGGATTTTCGCACGTGTCGAGCGCGCTTTATGAAGGCCGGTGTGCCAATGATCATGCTGCCGATTGGAGCGCCAAGGCCTTTGCTGAAACACAAGGAGACGCTGTCGAAGGCGGCGCAGTATTCTTTTAGCGTTCCTGCGCCGGCGGCAACTGCTTCCCATAGTCTTGCGCCGTCGAGATGGAGTAGTACGGGTGGAGATTGTGCTCGAGCCCATTTTGAGATGGCTTGACATTCTGAGAGTGGCATGATTGTGCCGGAGAGTGTGTTTTCGAGGGAGATGAGACGGGTGGGACAGCTGTGCACGTCGTCGTCGAGGACGGCGTGTTTCTTTATGTCTTCTAGAGTTAAGTGGTGCTTGTTTGCGGGGACGACGCCTTTGACGAGTGCGCCGCATAGTGCTGCTACACCGCCGGCTTCCCATTCGAGGATATGTGAGCGGTGGTCTGTGAGCACAGAATGCGGTGGACCGGCGAGATGCGTGCGTATGGCGACTTGGTTGCCCATTGTGCCGGAGAGGACGAGGAGGGCGGCGGGGTGGCCTGTGAGAGAGGAGATGAGGTGTTCGAGGGAGTTTGTGGTTTCGTCTTCCATGAAGACGTCGTCGAGGAGGGTGGTTGAGGCTATTGCTTCGAGCATGGAGGTCGTGGGGGTGGTGATTACATCGCCTGTAGAAAGAGTGGTTAGTGAGTGTAGGATGTGACAAAGGCAGAGGAAACGTACTTCTGAAGTCAAAGGCAGCTGGGCCTGGTTGTGACCAATTGTTGACTTTGGTGTCTGGACCAGAGAAGCTCTGGGCTCTCTTCTCGATTTCGGGAATGTTCATGCCGTTGGTGCTCATATTGGAGGATGTGTTGAAGGATTGATAGGAGGGATGGATGGGGGACGGTGATGTCTTTTGTTTTGAGGCGACACGAACAGCTCTAGTGATGGATATGGCTTTCAGAAGAGATTTCGAGACTCTTGTAAACATATATGACTGAACGAGTGCAACAAACAAGAGAAGCAATCTGTCTAGTTCTACAGAAACACAGAGAAGGGATGAAGTGTTGGTAAATCTACCCCGCATTGCGGGGTCAATGCGTTGTATACTCCGCTGTATACAACAACTCTCACGCCACGACATTTCAAGACCATTTCTGCAACCTCATCATGCTGCCAATATAGCGGTAATGCCATCAACCATGCCATCCCCCTCTCCACCCTCCTTCGGCTTCTCCTCACCAAGCTTTTCATGGTCCTCATACTCCCAGTACCGCCCCACGTACCCCTTGTCCCTCTACAATCTCATCTTCGACTACCATCGCACCCAAGGCAACAACTCCTTCACCAGTGCCCACGACATCGGTTCCGGCGCAGGCATAGCAGCCTCAGTTCTATCTCAACACTTTGAAACCCTACACGTCTCAGACCCATCCGCACATAATCTGAATAATGCTCGTCAGAACCTTCGTAATCATGTAGACAGCGCTCCTCAACCAAAATGCAAAATCACCTTTTCCCAAACTCCAGCTGAAAAAGCCGGCGTAGTACCAGATGGCAGCGTAGATCTAGCCACCATATTCATCGCACTACACTGGACCGACGCACCCAAAGCCGTCGCAGCTACAGCAGCATCGTTGAGGAGAGGAGGCACGTTAGCCTTGTTGCACTACAGTCCACGATTATACATCCCCGATAATCCTCGTGCCATGGCTGCGTGGGACCGGGTCATGGATGCACATTCGCGTAATATCCACGATACGCCTGGAGATTTGGAAGGCGGACGACGAGCACATCCGCAGAGTGATTCGGGATTGGATTATGTGGAATTATCGCCGGATGTGTTTGAGAACGGGATTAGGCGGTTGTATATTAATACGAAAGGTAGAGGTGGCATGCCGTTCGCTAAAAGCGTGACTGCAGTAAAGGAGGACTGGTTTGAGGTGCTGGATAGTCGGGTAGGTCGGGAGGACGTTGTTGAGAAATGGCAAGATGAGGAGGATTGGGGAAGGATCGTCGATGGAGACTGGTTTCGAGGGTACTTTGAGACGATACAGCCGACGCCGGACGTTAATAAGCTGGAGGGTGAGTTCCGTGAGTTGAAAGAGGCGGTTGATGAGGAGGGCGGGAAGACAAGAGTCCTGTGGAGTGTTGCTGTTGTGCTTGCTACCAAGAAATAAGAACAGCTGGTGACCCATTGCATCGGTCTGCTGTTCCGATAGTGCTTGTCGTGCCGGCGATTTATAACAAGAGCTCATACATAATTTTAATCATATTATAGCACTTTCATTGTTCTAGGCCTTAATATGATCATTCCCAGAACAGGAAGCTCATGGTAACTCCTCCTAGACAAAGAAGGCCTGGCGCATCAATACTCGCCCATTTCACTGCTTCTCATTCTGCGCATACACAAAATTCGCACCAACAGGCACAAGCCCATTCTCAGTAGCCCACTGTCTCACACCCATCCTCTCACCCTCAAAACCCCAATGTCTTCTCTCCTTCGGCACCGTCAAGTTCAAAGGCTCACTGGTACCATTGAGAGGACTGAATGCCACAAACACATATCGGTGCTTTCCAGTCTTTGGCGGTGGTCCAGGAGGCTTATACGGCAAGATATCGACAAGACCGTGCGTAGGCGCTTCATCTTGCACAGAAGAGCTCGAGGTTGTATTGAGCTTCATTGGGACACCAATGGCAAGCCAATGGGCCATCTCGCTCCATTTCGGGTCATCTCTTGATGGCGCATCAGGGTCTGTCAATGCAATGACGAGGTTGTTGAGTGGAATCGTTGGCTTCGGTGCAGGGTGCTTGCCATGTTTGTCATGTTTCTTGTGGTTGAACATGTCAGACATGTCTTCGTCATCATCTCCTTCGTCATCACCTGGCTCCAGCAAGGTGATAGTAGGTTGATGTTTGAGCTTCTCGGGGTCGAGTGTGTTACCCAGTGCAGCGCTTGCATGCTTGCCCCAGGTTGCGTTGATGAGGAAGGAGGAGTGGAAGTCGTCGACGACGGTGGGAATGATTTCTGCGAGCTTCAATCTGCGCAGTTGTGTTAGGCATCTACTGGGAATAACTTGAGCACTCGACTTACTCATGGCGGACGGCCTCGGATGAGGGAGGGCCGTGGAAATGTGGCTTCTTGGTGCTGCCTAGGAATTGCTGAGGTTCGTCAAGTGGTGCAGCAGTGGCACAAGCTGCTGCTAATGCCAATGAGAATTGGACGATGTGCATGGTTGTGGTGATGCAAAATGCAAGGAGGAAGGTCATTAAAGTGACGTAGAAGTTAACCCACAGTCTTCCTCCAGATTGATCACTAGCTCGCTTTAAAGTTCAGGTACCGAATCACTTGAAACATGGTAGTCCACCTTCTGAGAGACCCTTAAGAGCGAAAGGGCACGGAAACAGCAGCCCGTACTATCTTGGGCAGAATTGTGAAACTTGGGTTATTTTCTTTTAATGAAAGAACTATAGCTTAAGCTATGGAATGACTGTCATCGTCGTCTTCCGATCTTGCGGATGGCAGACTCTTGTCGTGGATCAAATGTGTCCAGCAGAATGTGTCCAGCACTAAATACAATGTGCAATGCGCAAATTGGGTATCGTTCTCGTTGGGTATCTGTCGCCGTTCATTCGGCGCCCATGTCATGTCTCTGTTCAGGTCCAGCCAGTAGCGCCATGTTGGTGTACCCTCATCATATATCTATCCGTTGATGTCCTCCTCGTAAAACTCCAGAAAGCAAATGGTCGTAAATGGTGTGGTGTAAGTGTCAGAGCACACTTCACAAGAAGGGAACAGGCGAGTCCTCAATTTTTGGAGCATTGACAAAGTCGTCAGATGTAGCGACGAAGCCGTAGTTGGTTGCAACATTGTAATCGCAGAGCTCCTTTGCGCCAAAGCCGGTGGTCATGGTACCGCAGCAGTCACCGAGCATGATGCAGTCGTATCCCCAGCTATAGCCATCAACTAGAGTGCCTAGCACGCACTGGTCGGTATTGACGCCTGCAAACATGATGGTCTTCTTGCCACTCTCTTGAAGGTATCGAGATAGATCTCCGTTGGGGTTCCAGAGTCCGCTTGGTCTGTTCTTGTCAAAGTAGAGATCTTCTTTGGTAGCGACATCGAGGAGAGGGTCGTAGATTTGAGCATTCCAGCTGCCCTTCCACAAGCATCGTCCTTGGTTGTCAGGAAGTTCTGCGCCCAAGCCGACGTGCCTGGTCCGAGTTAGATTTGTTTCGTAGGTTGAGGTGATCCGAATTAACATACCATCCAATGCCAGTCATCTCGGCGCGGTTACGGCAAAAACCTCGTTGAACAGCGGGAGGCATGACACGGAGATCATCCTCGTTGATTCCCCAGTTGAGCCAAATGACTTGGATGTCTTCTTCGCGGCATCGCTCAATGACCTTGAGAGTAGGCTGAACTGCTGTGATGCCTTCTTTGTGGTCGCGGCAGGATGGGTGGATGAAGTAGTTTTGCATGTCGATAACGAGTAGGACCGTCTTTTCAGGGTCCTAGATAACAGGCGTTAGCTATTGTCGTAGCAGAGGTTGTTTCATAAGTTGGTTGAGAGGACTTTGACTTTAACTCACTATCATGCAGCCACGGTGGTTTCGGATGCCGTCGTCTGCATCGATAACGAGTTTGGTGCGAGAGCCTCGCGAGAGATCAAAGCGCTTGGTCTCAGCAATGTAGTGCCATTGATCATCCCCTCCGAAGGCGACAGAGGTCGGAATCTCCTTGAGATCAGACGGATTGCCAACGACGGGGAGGGCGGCGAGAGA